>Ga0070699_100000308_pt1 | contig 47381 bp, 45 predicted proteins | sample KBSK1503metaG_FD_65473 | JGI IMG/M metagenome (GOLD analysis project Ga0070699, IMG submission 65473) | Corn, switchgrass and miscanthus rhizosphere microbial communities from Kellogg Biological Station, Michigan, USA - KBS K1-50-3 metaG | ecosystem: Host-associated > Plants > Roots >... | reverse complement strand
AGCTTGATCATGGCCCCTCCTTGGTTTGGACAGGCTGGACGCCCAGCTGCCCATCAAAGCAAAGGAGGTCAATCTTGAGTAGATACTTCATCCGACTACCCCCTCCTTGACTGGCGCCCCCGGTCGGAGCATGATCCCCTCGGGCTAGTGTGCGAATCCCCCAAGAGTCGACGTGCAGGTCTCGCTGGCGCGGCGCGAGGCGAGCTTTTCCAGGCTGCGACCCCAGGGTTGCCGGGGCTTGCCCGCCTCCCTGATGGCGCGGCGCGGAGAACTCCGCTCGCGCGCGGATCGAGGAGGGCCTGCTCCACACGCTCCACGACGCGACGCATGAGCCGGGGCACGTGGCTGGCGACCTCTCCGAGACCGGCACGTTGCCGCTCGGGCATTGGCCTCATCGCGCCTGCGATCACGCGGACCCGCACCTTTACGGCTCAGGCCATCATGTCACCGGCTACCACGACCCGGACCACGCACCAGCGCACCACCTCGGCGACTCCTCGCATCCGGCCGGGCACTGAGCCCTGGCGCGAGCCGGCGCTACCCTTTTGCTCGTAGTGGTCTCCCTCATGTCGGCGGCGGTTGCCGCTCAGACTGTGACCGTCGACGGGTCGAAAACGCACCAGACAATCGACGGCTGGACGAACCAGCTCCGCGTCTGGGACGACCCGCATGTGACTGACACCTTCCGTCCCGCCAGGCCCGGCGAGGACGCCGGCCGCTCGGCGGTCGATATCCCGTTCGCCGTCCAGGAAGAGATTCTCGACCGTCTCTACAAGGACCTCGGCCTGACGCACGTGCAGGCCCTGCTCGAGGGCGGTGCGCAGGCAGCGAAGGGAGGCACGTGGAACTTCAACTGGAAGCGCAACGACGCACAGATCGCCTACGTGAAGCAAGCGCGGCCGCACGGCCTCGCCAAATGGGTCGTCTGGACGTTCTCCGGCGAATCATGGATGAGCATCACGGATCCGACCGAACGCGTTGAGTGGCTGATGGTCCTCCTCCGCCGCTGGCGGGACATGGGCGTCGAGCCGCCGTACGTCACGCTCATCGACGAGCCCTCCAACGACGGGATCGCATCGTCGAAGGACATCACGCCGACGTATTTGCGCGAGGCGGTGCGCCAGCTCGGACGCAAGCTCCACGACGAGAAGTTCGCGACCCGGATCGTCGCCCCGGAGTCGCTGAATCTCTCCGACGCCGTCCGGTTCCTCGATCCGATCATGGCCGACCCCGAGACGCGCGACTACGTCGGCGCCATCTCGACGCACCTCTACGGCGACGGGCTCAACCTCTGCCAGCTGGCCGAGGTCCGTGACAAGTACGCCAAGCCGTATGGGAAACCCATCTGGATGTCGGAGTTCTCGCAAAGCTCCGTCGGTGGCCCGTTCAACTACGCGCTCCTCATGCATGGCCTCCTCGCCGACTACGACGTGGTCAATGTCGCCTACGAGTGGGGTTTCTTCGGACAGTGGGAGAGGCCCGGCGCGAACCTCATCGAGATCAATTACAACGGCGCGCCAGGCTACGAGTACACGGGCTACACGCGGAAGAAGGCCTACTACTTCTTCGGTCAGTTCTCGCGGTTCGTTGGCGCCGGCGCCAAGCGCATCGCCGCGCTCGCCGTCGACCCGCTCAAGGTGAGCGCCTACGTCAACGGCGGCAAGCTCGTCATCGTGGCGCTCAACACCGACCACTCGCCGCGCCCCGGTGTAACGTTCAAGCTCGCCGGCATTCCTGACCTGAAGATGGTCAGCGCGACGCGGACTTCGGAGACGGAGGACTGGGTGGAACTGCCGGCGCTCGGCGTCGCCGCGGGTGCCTTCGTCGCCGATCTCCCGCCGAAGAGCGTCACCACGTTCGTCGGTGGCATGGCGGCGAGCGGGCCACCGATGGCGGCGGCGCAGGAGACGGGGCGCCGGTGGGCGAGCCGACGGCGGCGGGGGTCCTGCTCGTCACTTACGGCGTTACGCTCTTGCTGAAGACCGTACGTAGCTTCCTCGCCCAGTGGTTCTAATCAGATGAGGGATTCACCTCACTGATCACCGAATCATCTTATGGCCGAGAGCCTGAGTCTCCTCGTTGCTATCGCCTCGGTGGTCGGCGTCTTCTTCCTCGTACTATTCAGTGTCCTCGTGCGACGGGAGCGTTGAGTCCTCCGGAAGCTGAAGGGGGCGAACCTCAGCACAAGAGGGGTTGGAGCGCTTCAGATCTCTCGGCGTGTTGGCTATGCGGCACTCATCTTGGTCGCCATCCTAGTCTAATCTCATTCCCTCACGAAGGCGGAGGTAGCGCCCGATTCGGCCCTGGCCAGCGCACCTGCGCCTCGCTGCTCGAGCCGGAGGTCGCGCTCGCGGCGCCGAGGGGCTCTTTGGCTGGTTCGTTCAGGAGGCGGTTGTCCGATTGGGGACATGGCATGCACCGGATGTGGCGGGTTTAGAGGTCGAGATGATGCTGATAAATGTTTGCGTCGTGGGCGTGTTGATCGTCGGCTTCATGATGGCGATCCAGTGGCTGGTCAGTCAGGGCTGGTGCCAGGACCACAACGGGTTCTCGCACAAGGACGTGATCCACGTGTACCTGCCACGCGACGCGAACACTTTGCTGCGGGCTATCGGCCGGGCGGTCGAATGGGACTATGGGAATGTGCTCAGCCAGCCGCAGGATGAGCGCTGGTTCGAGGTGATGGCCGCTGAGATCGGGACGTGTGGTGACCTTCTTTGACGGTAATGATGCCGTGTCGCGTCTCATGTGCTCCTTGCGATCTCTGTCTACGTAACAAGTCACGGCTGAGGGCTAATCCGATGACGCCACTTGTACTGAAGCAGCACCCGACAGCAGTGCCGAGACAACCCTGTTCAGAACTGCACCAGGGCTTGGAAGTCCTCCCCTCTCCCGTGAACTGTCTACTCTGGCGCTACGTATACCCTCGGATATATCCTGAGATACACCCTCGGATACACCCCTGGGTGGCAGGGATGCGGGGAAGCCCACATCGACGAGTTCGATGGCCGCGACACAGGCTGCACCACACCCTATTACTGCATCGTCGCGCGGGCGCATCGCAGATGGGAGCCAACCAGGCATGGCCGTAGAGACTCTGACAGTGGACGACGTTAAACGTGTCCACAGCCGGCTCGTGGTGGACTTCGCCGAGTCTGATGATCCGATTGCCCCGCCGGGAGTGCGAAGCGAGGATTTACTTGCCTCGGCAGTAAGCCGACAGCATGTTGGGAGGGATAAAACCGGATCATCGCGACGGCCGCCGCGAAGGGCCTGGGAGAACTCTCCAGGAAGTGAGCCAGTGCCCGAGCTGAATCACAAGGTCGCCTTGCCGGCGGTCCGGCGACCCTACACGAGAAGCGTCCTCGTCTGATGCTGCTTGGCGTTACAAAAGCCGCCGGGTTGCGCGAGGCGTAGGCTCCCCGTGTGCACCGACAGGTACGCCGCGCAGGACGCCATGATGACGACGATCGGGGCGAGCAGACACAGGGCCCGGGGCGTAAAGCGCGTGCCGAACGCGGGCCCCTCAGGTCCGCCACCAGCGCGGTAACCAAGACGATGAAGGGCGCTGAGGACGCGAGCCTGTTGGCGCGTCGTCCGCGCGTCGGGCATACGCCCACCCGATAGACGACAGCTCCACTGAGATGTCGTACGCTCTGTGCTCGCGATGGCGCCGTTCGATCTGAACGATGCGCGAGCCGTCACGAGCGCGGCGTTCGCGTACTCGGCGATCCAACACCATCTCTACTTCGGGTCCTGCCGCGAAGCGCTGCACAAGCTCACGCCGGTTGCGCCCGTCCCGTGCAATGATAACGAGCATCGGCTGCTTCGGCTCTGCTCTAAAACGCCCGGACGGCCTTCGCTCCGTGTCCCAGACGTGGAAGCACTCGGCGTGGAAGAGAATGGGGTGCCCCCCTTCTTCTCGGCTGATTCCCTCCACGAGGAGCTCCTGCCGTGTAATGGCGACTTCGCAGGCGTCGCAGGACTCGCCGTTGCCGGGACCACTCCAGACGCGTGGGATGCGGTCATAGGGCAGGCTGCCATCGGCGAGCTTGCGTCGAATGAGGAGCCGACGGGCGCCTTTGTCCATGGGTGCCCTCCTCGAGGGTGGCTCTGGTGAGACGCAGGAGTCTAAAGGCGTCGCGACGGTCCGTGAGCCGGCCGTTCAGACGGCCCCGTGCATACCTACCAACGTCCGCGAACGCCCCAAGCTCGATCCACTGGGAGTCCGGACGGCCGAGCGTAATTGGATTAAGGACCGCGAGATTGCAGCTTGACGGAGATCCTGTGGTGAGAAGCTCAGCTCAGTTTGATGTCGTGCTCAGCGGCCAGTATTCTCGCCTCGAACGTCGTGATGAACGGGTCCCTTGACAGCAGCACGAGACCAGAGCCGTCTTGGGTCTCTAGCCGAACGACCGGCGACGAGAACGCCTCGAGAGGGAGGCGGTACAGGTTGCCTGTGCCGGATTCCACATGGGACGCCCGGTTCGGTGACGTTCTGGCACGCGCACTGTACGTCGGAACTGGAAGGCGTCAAGTGGCAAGATGTGCCACGACGCCCTGCGCGACCCTACCAGGGGCAGCGTCAGAAGATCATGAGCCCGCCCACTCCCGAAGAGCGCGACCGACGGGACGCCACTGCTTGCGCTGGTCAGTTCTCGAACGCCAGCAGCGCCGAGCGCAGTAGATCGGCCTCGGCGTTCCTCTGGCTCAACGAAGCGTCCCCCGCAGTGGTCAGAACCGCACTAAGAGCCCGAGCGCCTCGAGTTGGGCTGGCGTCAGGACGATGCGCGGGACGGAGTAGATTCGGCGCTCGCCAGATGCTGCCAGGCCCGTTCGATCTCCGGAAGCGGCACACGGGCTTGCCGCAGGAAGTCGGTGAGTGCGTCGAGGCCTTGGCGCTGGGCATAGCGGCAGTGAAGCCGGCCTCCCAGCGGCGCGAAGACGATCCGGTACTCGGCATTGACCGGATCGATGTCGCCAGGAACCGGAGTGATGTGCAGGAACCCCATGGCCGGGCTTCCCATGGCGCCTAATAATAGGCGCCTGCACCGGCCGGGCCGTCATGAAGACTTCGAGGAGGCCCCACGCCAGCCGGGAAGAGGCCGCGGAGCTCGATACGCCGACGCCCCATCGCTTACCCACCCCCACCGGGCGATGGCCGTACTTGTTCCACCAGGTCAGCCAGGCGGGAGAATACGGCCACCAGCTCGTCGCGCTCGGCCTTGAAACCTTGCCGTCTCCTCGCGGAGTCGAGTGTTCTTGCTGGCAAGGGCGGCCAGGCGCTCGTTGTCGGCGCGGAGCTGCTCGTTTTCCGCGATCAGTGCGTTCGAGCTCCTCCCGCCATCGACCGAGGGCCCGACGTCCCTCTTCGAGCCACCGCGCAGCGTTCCCGTGCTCTCCGCTCATGCGACTAGATCACCTCGCCTCCCCTAGCACCGGCACGAACGTAACGCGCCCGTCCGCGAGGGGGACAGGAATGAGCGGTCCTCCCCAACCAGGCGAAGATGCTTGGCCCGAAGCGGATCGGCGCTACCTGCGGGTTCGCCATACAAGGGATGAGATCGCGGCTAGTGCGATCAAGACGAGCACTGCGTCGGCGACACGCCAAGCATTCTGAGGTTCCCGCATCCCTCGTGTGCTGAGGTGAGCCGTCTGCATGTTCCGGAAGGCTCTACGCTCTCGCCGCGCGAGGGCACCAAACAGCACAAGGAAGAAGACGCCGACCACCGAGGCGATAGCAACAAGGATGATCAGGCTCTCGGCCATAGGATGATTCGCTGAAGAGTGACGTGGACCCCCGGTCTACCTAGAACCACTGCGCGACGAGCCCGTGTACGATCTTCAGCAAGAGCGTACCGACGTAGGTTGCGAGCAGGAATCCGAAGAATAGTCCGACATGGTAGAGCGCTCGCGCGGAGAGTGGAACACTACGGAACCGGAGTCGCGCCAATGGATGGAGTAGGGCGTCATGCTCGTCGTTCCCACAACACCTCGATCACGCCAGCGAGGATGCTGAAGGCGAGAGCGGTAAACGCGAAGAGGGCCAACGCTCTCATGGGGCTTCATTCGCTTCTGCCGGGATCCATGAGAACTAGTCCTGGCGTGTGTGGAAGCGTCGCAGAACCATCCTGGGCTGTAGGCCAACGGTCCGCACTGCGGCCGGCGTGGAACGCCCCCCAGCGGTCCAGCAACGGTCCGACCTCCGATGAGGTGAGATCCAGGTCAAGCAGGCGCGCTCGTTGGTCGGGAAGATCACGATGAGCGTGAACGGAATCACGGCCCCGAACAATAGCCCGCCGATCAGCCACCCAATACCCCCCATCGCGCCCCAGCGAGCAAGAGCGGCGAGCGTGCCCACGACCGCCAGGGCGACCTGCATGACCGCCGCGCGCTGGTAGCTGGGGACGAAACTCGGTCACGGCGACCCCTGGGCCGCAGCTCACCCGCGCTGGGTGTTCGACGAGGGTGATGTAGGCGGCCCACCGGCGAAGAGCCCGGCGGTAACCTGGCGAGCAGCTCACTGAGCGGTGCCATAGCGGACTCCTCCCGGACAAGCCCGATGAGACGGGACCATCGCGCCGGCATCATAGCAGGGGGTGGCACCAACCTGACACTCCCCAGCAGCCGACCGGCCATGCCGCTGGGGCAACTCCACGATTTCGGATGCGTCCCGTTCGTGGCGTGGCCCTTGCTGCTCTCACGGTCTGGCCCAGTCTGCCGAATGGGGGTGGTTCGATGAAGCGCTCGCTCATCGCTGCGGTCCTGGCGTTCGTGGGATTGGCAGGCTGTGCCCAGAACGGGATCGACTCGCAGTCGGCGCCAGATGGGACCCAGTGGGAGCTGCTCGTTCTCCTGCTCGCCGGCATCGTCCTGTATTTCGCGTTCAGCGGACTCGTCACACGCCTATCGCGTAGGGCACCCCGGCCCGGAGACTCGTTCGATCTCGCATCTCGCCGCGTAGTGTCACGCCCCAGGCGCGCCCACCATCGCCGTCACCGGGAGCCACCGACGTCTCGTCCAGGTCGTGTTGTCGGAGGTCGACGTGTAGAGTCATTCCTGATCGAGATGTGGGCATGACGCAGCACGCGATAGCGAGAAAGAGGGTAATAGCCCGGATCACCGCCAAGGTGTTATTCACGGATTGACTTCAGGCACGTCCTCGCAACCGCGAGCGGAACTGGAAGTCCTATACCATCACTCGTGCGAGTGCAGCGGCAGGTCGTCGTGTGAGTGCGGTCCGACGCGATGGTGCTGCTCACCACCTTGCCCGTAGGGATCGACGTGGACCATCACGCTGCCGAGGTGTGGCAGGTGGTGGAGCAGCTGGTGCCGGACATCGCGGGCAATGTCATGGCCCTCCGCCACCGACAAGCCGGCCGGCACCGTGACGCTCAGGTCCTCGTGTAGCCGGTGGCCGATCCACCGCGCGCACGTCCATGACCTCCTCGACCCGGGCGACATGCCCAGCGGCGTGCGTGATCTCGTCTAGCGTCTCGGACTCTACACCGTCCAGCATCCGCAGCAGGATGGACCGGGCTGACTGCCAGACGATCACTAAGATCGCCGCTGAGATCACGAGGCCGACGAGGGGATCGGCCAGCGGGTAGCCCGCCCACACGCCGATCGCGCCAACTAAGACCGCGAGGCTGGTCCACCCATCCACGCGGGCATGGTAACCATCGGCGATCAGGGCGGCGCTGCTGATCTGCTTCCCGACCCGGGTGCGGAAAATCGCGACGGAGTCATTCCCGACGAAGCCGGCCACGGACGACCGGCTGCGGATGCACGAGCCGGGTGATCGATTCGTACGCGGCCACCAAGGCACTCGCGAAGATCGTGAGGATGATCAGGATGCCCGCGAAGTCCTCCACGCGCCCCAGGCCGTAGGCCGGCGGCTCCTGCCACGGCGAGCCAGCCAGAAGGCGAACCCCAGCGGGATCGCCGTCGCGGCGTCCGCGAAGTTGTGGATCGTGTCGGCGAGGAGCCCGACGCTGCCCGACAGCACGACCACCACGACCTGGATCGCGGCCGTGGCCATGAGGCCCACGAAGGACCACTTCAGAGCCCAGAGGCCCCGGTCGGTGGAGGCGATGGAGGGATCAACGAGCCCGTGTGTGTGACCGTGACCATGATGCGCATGTTCACCGTGATGTTCGTTGTCGTGGTGGTGCCCGTGTTGTTCCATGGTTTCCCCTCACGCATCACCAGCCCGTCGGTCTTGAACCGCTCGCACAGGCGCTCGGCGACCACCCGGTGCCAAACCCAGCGCCCAAGGCTACCACCATGGGGCGGTCCGGTGCCTGCGGTCGGTTCCGGGAGGGGATGCATCCGAGGACCGAGCAGCCCGCCGCCCGCGAGGCCGGGCACCGGCTGTCGGCGGCTCAAAGGTGGTCGACGGCGCGACGCCTCGACGCGGAAGTGTCTCCCATCCCTCGAGGCGAAGTCGGAGCCTGCTCGAGGCCAGGTCGGCACGTTGAGACAGCGCTATATCGGGGTCAGGCCTCGCTTGCCATCCGCTTTCTAGCTCGGAGGTGGCTGATCAGCCCCAGGTAGCGTTCCAGGTGGGTCTCTTCCGTCCACCGCGACCGGTAGGCGCGATAGCCGGCTTCACCCAGCGCATCGCGCAGGACCGGGTCGGCCCGCAGGCGCTCCATCGCCTCACGCAGGCCCGCGTCGTCCCGGAACACGAGGCCGCCGCCGCTCTCTGCCACGATCTCCGGCATCGGACCCAGGTCCCGGACGATGACCGGGGTCCGTACTGCATACGCCTCGATGATGACCTGCCCGAAGGTCTCGAATGTGATGGAAGGGACCAGGAGGGCGATGGCCCGCGCATAGACCCCGCGGAGCTGAGTGGGTGTCATCCGCCCCAAAAAGTGGATCCGCTCGCATCCCGCCGCGAGACGCCTAAGTTCTGGCGCGTAGTCGCCGTCGCCCGCAACGACGAGATCGGCCTCGCCACCTTCCCGGAACAGCGGGATCACGGTCTGCAGCCCTTTGATCTTTTCGAGTCGGCCGACGAACAGGAAGAATGGACGGGACGGGAGCGGGATGCCGTCCAGAGCCCCGGGCGGCGGCAGCTCCTCAGCCTCACGCCCCAGGCAGTACGGGATGGCGACGATCGGGATTGCCAGTCCCGCCGCATGATGCCGCCGAAGCGTGAAGTCGCTCGGCGAGATAAAGCCGTCCACGTGCCGCAGCGCGGCTCTCAGCATGCCGGTGTAACGCCAGAGCTGAGGGGGCCGTTTGTAGATCATCTGACAACGAAAGCAGCTCCGCTTCAGGCAGGCCTCCCGCTTGAACTTGAAGAGGACGTGGGTCGGGCAGATGAGCCAGTGTTCGTGCATGGTGTAGAGCTTGATGCCGCTCCCGTAGCGGAGGATCATCGGGCCCCCGACCAGGGAGATGTTGTGGAAGTGGATCACGTCGAAGCGCCTCGCATTCAGGATCTCCCGGATCCTCCGGCCCTTGAAGAGTGGGAAGCCGGTCTGTTGCGTGGCGAGGGAGGAGAGCGCGCCCACTCCGGTGACGAGGCCGTGACAGGTGACACCGGGCTCGTTGGAATACCCGGTCGGCAGCGGGCCCCGGGCCAGTGCGCGGTAGCTGTCGATACAGTGGATGACGTCGACTTCGTGCCCGCGTCGCGCGAGCATATTGCTCAGCCGGTGGATGAAGACGGCGTCGCCGCCGAAGGCATACGGGGGGTAAAATGTCGTGATCATGCAGAAGCGCAGTGACATGATCTCAGCGGCCGTGGAGCTCGTGGAACAGGGCGTGAGCCTGCTCCGCCGCCCGCTCCCATGTAAACGTGGCGGCGCGGGAAAGCCCCTCTGCTGCCATCGCTTGCCGACGGGCGGGATCCTGCAGCAGGGTGCGGAGGGCGTGGGAGAGGGCGTCGACGTCGGAAGGCGGGAAGGTCCAGGCGGCGGGGCCGAGGAGGGAGCCCGCGGGGCCTGCAGTACTCGCCACGACCGGCGTACCGCACGCCGCGGCCTCGAACGCCGGGAGCCCGAATCCTTCCTCCAAAGAGGGTAGAATCAGAACCTCGGCCCGGTTGTAGAGGTCCACCAGCGCCTCGTCCGACACGAAGCCCGTGAAGCACACGGAGCCTTCGAGGCCGTGACGAGCCACGAGGGCGCGAAGCCCTTCGTAGCCGGAGTAGAATACGTCCCCGGCATAGTCGCCGACCAGCAGCAACCGCAACCCCGCGAACTGGCCATCGGTGAGCAACCGGCGATAGGCTTCCACGAGGAGCGGCAGATTCTTGTGCGGGCTTATCCCTCCGACATACAGGAGGTACCGGCTGTTCCGCGGCAGGCCACAGGCCGGCAGTAGGTTGGCCGGATCGCGAGGAGACGGCACCCGTCGGAAGATCGCGTCAGGGGCCTCGAGGATGACCCGAACGCGACTCGAGGGGAGATTGAACTGCTCGATGATTCCGTCGCGCGCATGATCCGACACCGTCAGGATGAGGTGGGCCTGACGCACCGCGATAGCCAGCTTGGCTTTCCAGAAGAACTCGAGGCGGCGGCGAGAGAATACCTGTCTTGGGTGACGTTCGGCGATGACGTCGTGAATGGCCACGATGGACCTGATCGGCCACAGGAGCGGAAAGTAAGTGTAGACCGACGGGAAGAAGAACACGTCAGGTGGATGCCGAGCCACGGTCCATCCCATCCGCCAGAGGTCCGTCAGATCGCGCCTGCCCGAAGAGGAGGCGGCCTCCGCCGGCGGGCGGCGAGTCGGCACCACCACCGTCTCGAAGCACGGGGGAAGGGTCGGGTCTCGCGCCGTCTCGGGATCGACGAACAGGACGTACTCGTCGCCGTCGGTGCGGCTGGCGAGCGCCTTCAAGAGGCTTCTGGCGTACCGCCCGTAGCCGCGCCGGTTGAGCCAGCATCCTCCATCGATCCCTATCCGCACGAGCGTCCTCCCCCGCGGGCTTGCGGTCGGACACCGCCTGCTCCCACTCAGCCCGGAGCCGCGTCACTGTCCCCTGTAGTGGGTCGTCACTCGTCGCAGAATCTCGGCCAGGCCGACGGTTGGCTCGTAGCCGATGAGACGGCGGATCTTGGTCAGATCGGGCACGCGGCGGTGCATGTCCTCGAACCCTTCCTCGTAGGCCTTCTCGTAGGGAACCAGCGTGATGTCGGCGCTGCTCCCCGTTTCCTTCTTCACCATCTCGGCGAGGTCCTGGATCGTGACCTCAGTGTCGGCGCCGACGTTGAAGACCTGACCCACTGCGGCGGGATGCTCGCTGAGGCGGATGAGGGCGTTCACTACGTCTCCCACCCACGCGAAGCACCGAGACTGGCTACCATCGCCGAGCACGGTGATGGGGCCGCCGCTCAGTGCCTGCTGGACGAACGACGGGATGACCATTCCGTACCGTCCCGTCTGCCGCGGGCCGACCGTGTTGAAGAGCCGGCCGATGACCACCGGAACCCGTTTCTCCTTCCAGTACGCGATGGCGAGGAACTCGTCGAGCGCCTTGGAGCATGCGTAGCTCCACCGCCCCTTCACCGTCGGCCCGAGCACGAGGTCGTCGTCTTCCCCGAAGGGGATCTTGTTCGCCTTCCCGTATACCTCGCTGGTCGATGTGAGCACGACCTTCTTTGCCTTCTTGGCCGCGAGCTCGAGTACCAACTCCGTACCCTTGACGTTGGTCTCGATCGTCCGCACCGGGCTCTCGACGATGAGGCGTACGCCGACGGCCGCCGCCAGATGGAAGATCACGTCGGCCCGGTCGACGAGCTCGGCCAGATGCGGGCGATTGAGGAGGGTATCGATCGTGTAGGAGAAGTTCTTCAGACCCTTCAGGTGCTCGATGTTGTCGATGCTGCCGGTCGAGAGATCATCGGTGACCGCGACCTCGGCTCCCCCTCTCAGCAGCGCCTCCGCGAGATGCGATCCGACGAAACCTGCGCCGCCCGTGACAAGTGCCCTCATTGCGGTCCCTGTCGCATTTGAATGGCCTCCGAGAAGTGAGATCGCGATCGATCCGGCAAGCTGGTCGCTTGAACCGTGATCGTAGCACCGCAGAGCACCGGGGGGAGGCATCGAGATGAGGTCGTGAAAGCGCGCACATTTCAAGGCCTCGCGCCGAGGGTTGTCGCCGTCCCGTGCGCCCCGGGCGCGAAAACTCGCGCAGTGAGCCAAAGTACTGGAAAGGGCAAGGGTTTACCCCTTGTTGGGAATGCCGTGCCCACGCACATGTGAAAAGCGCAATGCGAGGGGCCGGAAGCTGTGGATTCTTTTACGGACTCGATCCCGGGCGGCCGTGGCACAACAGTTGCTCAAACCTCGAACTTCGCCAGGGGTTTGGCTTGCGAACCGAACGGGCGCCGCCGGAAGTCATGCGGATATCCGTCATCATACCCGTCTACAACAACACACAGGATCTCCTCGAGTGCCTCTACGGGGTGAAGGCCTGTGCCAAGAATTCAGACACCGAGATCATCGTCGTCGACGATGCGTCCACCGATGAGACGCCGGCCGTCGCGGCCAGCATGGGGGTGCGCGTCCTGAGGCTCGAGAGGAACTCGGGGCCCGGGGCTGCGCGGAACTTCGGCGCGGACCATGCCGCGGGCGATATCCTATTCTTCGTCGACGCCGATGTCGTCCTCGCGCCCGGCGCGCTCGACCGCGCGGTCAGGATCTTTGGCACGAGACCGGAGTTCGCTGCAGTGTTCGGCTCGTACGACGCCCGACCGCGCGCCCACGGGCTGGTCTCTCAGTACCGCAATCTCCTGCACCACTTCGTGCATCAGCAAGGGAATCCGGAGGCCTCGACGTTCTGGGCCGGATGCGGCGCCATTCGTCGGGAGATCTTCCTGGCGGTGGGAGGTTTCGACGCGGAACGCTTCCCCCGGCCGTCCATCGAGGATATTGAGCTGGGGGTCCGCCTTCGGCGGGCCGGGCATCGCATTCTCCTGGACCGGGAGATTCAGGGGACTCATCTGAAGCGCTGGAAGCTGGGGGCCGTCATCCGGACGGACATTACGTGCCGGGCGATCCCGTGGTCCCGACTCATTCTCGCTTCGCGGGAAGCTCCCAACGACTTGAACCTCGAGCGCGGCCAGCGCGTGAGCGTGGCGCTGGTCGTGCTGGCGGCCGCCCTCCTACCGCTAGCCCTGTGGCGGGTCGGTCTGCTCGTCCTTCCCCTCGCCGCGCTCCTCACGGCCGTCGTCCTGAACCGCGGCCTCTTCGCGTTCCTCGGGAGGCAGCGCGGCCTTGGTTTCGCCACTGCCTGTGTCCCGTTGCATTTGCTCTACTTCCTATACAGTGGGTTGAGCTATCTGTTCGTGCGGGTGGAGATGCAGCTCAGACGCATGATGACGCGCCGGGGCGGCGTCCTTCGGAGGAGTAGATGACAGCGGAGGGAGCAACCGAGAAGCAGGTGGTTGTGATCGGAGGCGGCCCGGCGGGGCTCACGGCGGGGTACGAGCTAACTAAGTTCGATCTGCGCCCGGTCGTCCTCGAAAAGCAGAGCCTCGTCGGAGGGTTGGCCCGCACCGAGAGCTACAAGGGCTTTCACTTCGACATGGGGGGCCACCGCTTCTTCACCAAGGTGGAAGAAGTCAAGAAGATGTGGCAGGCGGTGCTCGGCGGCGAGCTCCTCCGGCGCCCTCGGCTGTCCCGGATCTACTACAACGGCCGGTTCTTCTTCTATCCGCTCAAGCCACTCAATGCGCTGCTGGGCCTGGGCTTCTGGCAGAGCATCCTCATCGTGCTCAGCTACATCCGGTGGCAGCTGTTCCCGTATCGGCGCGAGGACACCTTCGAACAGTGGGTGACGAACCGGTTCGGGCGGCGCCTCTTCCTGACCTTCTTCAAGACCTACACCGAGAAGGTCTGGGGTATTTCGTGCTCCGAGCTGAAAGCTGAATGGGCGGCCCAACGGATCAAGGATCTGTCCTTGAAGACTGCGCTGCTGAGCATGTTCTTCAAGCCGAAGACGACGATCAAGACGCTCATCGAGGAGTTCGATTACCCCCGCTACGGCCCGGGGATGATGTGGGACGCGGTGAAGGACGAGATCGAGCGGCGCCAGGGCGTGGTCCGCCTGAACTGCGACGTCGTCCGGATCAATCGGACGGGTAGTCGCATCGAGGGCGTGGTCGTCCGGCACGATGGCACCGAGGAGTTGATCCGGGGAACGGACTTCATCTCGAGCATGCCGGCCACCGAGTTCATCAAAGCCCTCGATCCGCCGGCGCCTCCGGCGACGCTGAACGCGGCGGGCCGGCTGACCTACCGCGACTTCCTGACCGTGGTCCTGATCGTCAACAAACCACATATCTTCGAGGACAATTGGATCTACATCCACGACCCGGGGGTCCATGTCGGGAGGATCCAGAACTTCAAGAACTGGAGTCCCGACATGGTCCCCGATCCCGCCAAGACCAGTCTTGGCCTCGAGTACTTCTGCACCGAAGGCGACGCGGTGTGGACGATGGCCGACGCCGACCTCATCGAGCTGGCGCGCCGAGAAATCGACCGGATCGGCCTCGCCCGATCCGAGGATATCGTGGATGGGTGCGTGGTGCGCGTGGAGAAGGCCTATCCGGTCTATGACTCTGACTACCGCGAGTACCTGGGTGTGGTGCGCCAGTTCATCGACGGGCTGGAAAATTGCCAGTCCGTCGGCCGGAACGGACTGCACCGGTACAACAATCAGGATCACGCGATGCTGACGGGGATGCTGGCCGTCCGCAACCTGGTGCTCGGCCAGCGGAACGACCTCTGGAGCGTCAATACCGACCAGGAGTACCACGAGGAGATCCGCGAGCAGGTGACGGAGCACGACCTCGAAGAGGTGCTCGAGGGCGCGCTGACCCAGGTGTTCCTCAAGCTCGACCGCGTGGCACTGGGGCTCTCGGCCGGGATGGTCTCCGGTGCACTCCTGTTCCTGGCGACCCTCGCTCTCGTGCTGAAGGGAGGCACCGTGGTCGGACCGAACCTGGGGCTGCTCGCGCAGTACTTACCCGGCTACACCGTCAGCGCGTTCGGGAGCGTCCTGGGTCTGGTCTACGGTTTCGTAACCGGGTTCGTCGGGGGATGGGCGTTCGCGTGTTTCAGGAACGCGACCGTGTTCATCTACGTGGCCCTGATGCACCGACGGGCCGAGCTACAGGTCCTTCGCCGACTCCTCGAGTACTTCTAGGAGCCAGCGCCTATGGCGGACGAGAAACGTGCGCTCGAGCAGATTGTGCTCACTCGAGCGATGCAGCTGAATGCGACCGTCCAAGGCATCGTCACTGGACTGGTGGTGGGCCTGGGGATCTTCATCGCCACGAACTGGCTTGTCCTCAAGGGCGGGGAGGTGGTCGGCCCTCACCTCGCCCTGCTCGGTCAATTTCTCATCGGCTACCGCGTCAGCTTCGTGGGGAGTCTCGTCGGTTTCGCCTACGGATTCGTCGGCGGGTATCTCGTGGGGTACGTCGTCGCTAGGGTCTACAACTGGGCGGCGCACCGTCGGGAACGGAAGCGTCTAGGTCACGCATGACAAGGCGCCGATGACGTCGGGACATCCGAGACACCTCCCGGACGAAGGTCCGGCCAGCGAGACGCCTGCACTGTCGGTCGTGATCGCCTCGGTTAACGGCTACCGATACATCGCGCAGTGCCTCGGCTCGCTCGCGAAGCAGCACGACCGGGGGCGCGCCGAGGTGATCGTTGTCGAGGGTTCCGGTGATAACACCGCGATACGGGTCGCGCAGGAGTTCCCCTGGGTGCGGTTGATTCCCTGCTCGACGTCCAAGCCCATCCCCGAGTTGCGGAGCATCGGGATCCGGGAGGCCAAGGCACCCATCGTCGCCACTACCGAGGACCACTGCGTCTTCGACGAGGACTGGTACGGTCAGATTCTCCGGGCTCACGAGTCGCGTTCGGAGCCCGCCATCGGCGGGGCCGTTGAGAACGGCAGTCGCGAGCGCCTTGTGGACTGGGCCGCCTACATCTGTGAGTATGGCAAGTTCATGTTGCCCTTCGAGGCCGGCTCCGTGACCGACCTACCGGGCCCCAACGTCTCGTACAAGCGCGAGGTCCTCGAAAAGGTCTGCGGCGACCTCTTGGACGAGCGGCACGCCTGGGAAAACGTCCTTCACGGGCGATTCCTATCGCGCGGCCTGGAGCTTCGCATCGACCCCGACGTCGTCGTATATCACGCCAAGGTGTTCGGCTTCTGGGACTTCCTCACCCAGCGTTACTACTTCGGGCGCTCCTTCGCGGCCACCCGGGTCGCGAGGGCCCCACTCGGGACGCGCGCCTTCTGGGTGGCAATCTCGCTGCTCCTGCCGCCGTTGTTCCTCTGGCGATACGTCCAGTACTTTGTCGGGAAGCGGCGATTTGTTCGAGAGGTCGTCAAGACCTCCCCGTTGCTGGTGCTCTTCGCGGTGGCCTGGTCGGTCGGCGAGTTCTTCGGCTATGCGTTCGGCGACGGCGGCGCATCCCTACGGGTTAAGTAAGCAGTGAACCTGGGACTGATCGGATGTGGCATCATCGGGGTTCTGCGGGCGGAGGCCATCGCCCAGCTTCGCGGATTCCGGCTGTCTGCGGTAGCCGACGCCGACGCCGCGCGCGCGCGCGCTGTGGCCGATCGGTTCCGGGCGGTGGTGGATGCCGACTGGAGGAACTTGATCCGCCGGCCCGAAGTGGACGCCGTCATCGTGTCGACGCCACCGCCCCTCCACGCCCCGATGTGTATCGCGGCACTCGAGGCGGGCAAGCACGTCCTCTGTGAGAAGCCGCTCGCCCGATCACCGGAGGAGGGGAGACCCATCCTGGAGACGGCGGAGCGGTCGGGCCGGATTCTCGCGACCGGATTTAACTACCGCTTCTACCCGGCCGTGGTCAAGGCGCGAGAGATCCTCGACTCCGGACTCATCGGCGAGCTTGACCACATCCGAAGCTACACTGGACATCCCGGCGGCCGCGAATTCAGCCATCCCTGGGTTCACGACCCGCACGTGACGGGCGGTGGCGCCCTCGTGGACAACGGCATCCATACGATCGACCTGACGCGCTATTTCCTCGGCGAGGTGAGCGAGGTCAAGGGCTTTGCCACGAGCAATGTCTGGGGGTTCGCGGGCTGCGAGGATAATGCCTTTGCCCTCCTTCGGAGCCCGGTGGGAAAGGTCGCATCCGTGCAGGCGAGCTGGAGCGAGTGGCGGGGTTACCGGTGGTCGATTGAAATCTACGCAACGCGCGGCTGCGTTCGCGCCTCGTATCCGCCCATGCTCACGCAGGCCGTCTGGGTGGACCGCCCCGGCGGCTCGCGGCGCAGCCGCATGCACCTCTTCCCCGTGTTCCAGGTGATCGAGCGGCTTCGGTCCACCCAATGGACGGTTCGCCAAAGCTTCATGGCGGAGCTGCCAGCTTTTTCCCGAGCCATAGCCGGTGAGAAGACCGAGATCGCGCTCGGCCGGGACGGCCTCCGCGCCGTGGAGATCGCCCACGCCGTGTACCGCGAGTCACGGGATAGGACCACCGTCACCCTCGACGGGTAAGGAGCGCCCATGATAATCGAGCGCAGAGTGCCTGCTTCGCCGAAGCGCGCGCAGATCGGCGTCGGGGGGTTCCGGATCAGCGCCAGGGCCAAGGATCTCGTCATGGAAGTGCTCGACAGCAACCGGCTGACTGCGGGGCCGATGATGGCCCGCTTCGAGCAGGAGCTGGCGAGGTTCCACGGATGCAAGTACGGCCTCATGAGCAACAGCGGGACGAGCTCGTTGCAGATCGCGCTGGCGGTCCTCAAGGAAACGTACGGGTGGGAGGACGGGGACGAGGTCCTGGTCCCGGCTCTCACCTTCATCGCGACATCCAACGTGGTCCTTCTCAACGGGCTGCGTCCGGTGTTCGTCGACGTGGACCCGCGGTACTACACGATCGACCCCAGCAAGATCGCGGCCAGCATTACGCCGCGGACCCGGGCGATCATGCCGGTCCACATCGCGGGCCTGCCCTGCGACATGGATCCGCTCCTTGACGTCGCCCGCGCCCACGGCCTCCGGATCGTCGAAGACTCCTGCGAGACCATGTTCTCCCGGTACAAGGGGCGCCCGGTGGGGTCCTTCGGCGACATTGCCTGCTTCTCAACGTACGCCGCCCACGTGATCAGCACCGGGGTTGGCGGCGTCTCCACGACAAGCGATCCTGAGCTTTTGGTCTTGATGAAGAGCGTGATGAATCACGGACGCGACTCGATCTACATTCGGATGGACGACGACCGGGGAGCTCAGGGAGAGCAGTTGTTCCGGATCGCCAACAGCCGCTTCTCGTTCATCCGGCTAGGGCACAGCTTCCGGTGCACGGAGATGGAGGCCGCGCTCGGGCTGGCCCAGCTCGAGGAGCGCGATGTGCTGCTGGCGCGCCGGCGGCAGATCGCAGCCCGGCTGACCCAGGGGTTGGCCGAGATCGAGGAGCACCTCCAGCTGCCTCGGGCCCGCCCGGATTCGGACCACGCCTACATGATGTACCCCCTGACGATCGTGAACCCCCGGCTTCGCCGGGCAGACCTGATCCGGTACCTCGAGGAGCACGGCATCGAGACCCGGTATCTGCTCCCGCTCATCAACCAGCCGATCTACACTAAGCTCTTCGGGAATCTCGACCTCAAGTACCCGGTGGCCGCGGCGTTGAACGAGACCGCCTTCTACATCGGCAGCCATCCGGACATGAGCGACGCCGATGTAGAGTATGTCATCGACCGCTTCCGTGAGTACTTCAAGGAGCACGCATGAGCCACGAGAGACAAGTTCTGCCGCCGGCCAGCCGGGGTCTGTCCGCCCCCGGGAGGCGAGGAGATCGGGTGGGATCGGTCAAGTGTCAGATCTGTGCGACGCCGACAACCCCGGGCCTCGACCTCGGCAATCAGCCGGTGAGCGACCTCATCCTGTCTCGCGCCCAGCTCAACCAGCCCGAGACGTTCTACCCGATGCAGCTCCACCACTGCCCGGCCTGCGGGCTCACCCAGCTCGGCTACACCGTGAACCCCAAGGTCGTGTTCAAGAACTTTCCTTTCGTAAGCGGAACGACCCAGACGGCCACGCGCCACCTGCAGAGCCTCCCGAGACAGCTCGTGGAGATGGCTGGGCTCGACAGCCGGTCGTTCGCCGTGGACATCGGCTCCAATGACGGTACCCTCCTCAAGGGCTACATCCCGTACGGCGTCCGGTTCCTGGGAGTGGATCCGGCCGGCGAGCCGGTCCGGATCGCGAACGAGCAGGGGATCGAGACGCTCCACGCGTTTTTCAACGTCGAGACCGCCGACTACATCCGCGGGAAGCACGGCCAGGCGGATTCCGTCAGCGCCGCCGGCGTTTTTGGCCATATCGCCGACCTCGGAGGAGTCATGCGCGGCGTCAAGGGCGTGCTTGCCGCGAAGGGGATCTTCGCCACTGATTCGCAGTACTGGCTGGACATGGTCCTGCGGATGCACTACGACAACATGTTCCACCAGCATCTCCGCTACTACTCGATGAAGCCGTTGATCCATCTCTTCCGGCAGTACGAGATGGACGTCTTTGACGTCGAGCGCTCCGAGGTTTACGGCGGCTCGATCCGCGTGTTCAGCTGTCACGCCGGCGCGTACCCCATATCTCACCGGGTGGCCGATCTCGTCGCCCTCGAGGAGCGGGAGAGTCTTTACGCCGAGGCCACCTGGAGGATGTTCGAGCGCAAAGCCCAGGAGCACCGGCGAGCCCTGTTCGAGCGCGTCTACGGGTTCACGTCCAGCGGGAAAAAGGTGATCGGCCTCGGCGCCCCCGCCAAGGCCGCGACGGTCTGCAACTACTGCCGACTGGGACCCGACCTCGTCGAGTACATCACCGAGGTCAATCCCCTTCGGATCGGAAAGTATCTGCCCGGCGTCCATATCCCCATCCTCGCCGAGGAGTACATGTTCGACGACCCGCGACCGGCCGACGCGGGCATCCTGTTCGCCTGGAACTACTACGAGGAGATCGTTCCCAAGCTCCGCCAGCGCGGGTTCAGGGGCGAGGTCCTGTTGCCGTGAGTGGCGGCGAGCGGGCCCGCGGCAACACGGAACGCGCGTATCCGGGGGAACGCAGCATTCTGTTCGGCGGGAGCGGCTTCCTCGGGCCCTACATCCTCGGGCGCTGCCCGCAGATGGTCTCGGTCGGCCGGACCCGCCCCGCGACCGCCAACCGGCACATCCAGGTGGACAGCCCGGCCAACCTGGACGCGCTGCGCGATGTGGCCTTCGACAAAGTCATTTACATCATCGAGAACACGGACCACTACAACCTGGAGAAAGAGCATATTCCGCGCGGAGAGCCGACGGCGTTCGACTACCACGTGGTCCCCCTTCTCCAGACCATGGAGCAGCTCAAGGGCCATCCGATCAAGAAGTTCATCATCTTCTCCACGATCCTCATCTACGACGAGAAACGGATCAAGCTGCCGGTGTCCGAGCACGGACCCATCGATCCGTACAAGAACCGGTACGTGTTGAGCAAGTACCTCGCCGAAGAAGCGTGCAAGTTCTATGCGCAATGGGTGCCCATCATCAACGTGCGGCTGTCCAACATTTATGGCCCGACCCCGCTGAAGCGGTTCGATCTGATCCACCTGCTCATCCACCAGCTCCTGTCGGAGGGGAAGGGAGAGGTCCGGAGCACGAAGCCGGAGCGCGATTTCATCTACGTTGAAGATGCGGCGGAAGCCGTGCTGCAACTCCTCGACAGTGACTACACCGGAACCCTGAACCTCGGCACGGGCACCATGACGCCGGTGCGTCGCGTGGTCGACCTGCTTTCGGAGATCAGCGGGTGCCGGATCGTCGACCTCGAGCGGCCGGTCTCAGGCCCGATGCAGTTCCGGTGCGACCAGACCGCGCTCGAGCGGTTGATCGAGTGGCGACCGGACTACTCGATCGAGGACGGCGTCCGGCGAACATATGAGCTCATGAAGGGCTGGAAGGTGGCGTGAGGCTCGGGATCAACGGCTGGCGGTTGCAAGGTCAGCGAACGGGTGTCGCACGCTACCTGCTCAACACCGTCCGGCACTGGACTGGGGAGGCGGTTGCCGGGCGGTTCGACGAGGTCACGTTCTACACGCCGAAAGCCCTCGATCGGCGGGAGAACCCGCTGCCGGGCAACGTCCGGGAGCGCGTACTTCGCTCGAACTCACGCATGCTCGTCTGGGAGAACGTCCGCCTCGGTCCGGTGGCCACCGACGATGTCCTGTTCTGTCCTTCGTTCTCGATCCCGCTGCTCCAGCGCGGGAAGACAGTGGTGACGACTCATGAGGCGACCGTGGCCATTCTTCCCGAGATGTATCCGCCGGCCGGGCGCCTCTTCTACCGTCGCCTCTACGGCTGGAGCGCCCGCCACGCGACCCTGGTCCTCACCCACACCGAGGCGGCCCGTCAGGACATCGCCCGGTGCTACGGGGTCCCCCTCGACCGGATCCGCGTGGTGCCGCTGGCGCCGGCCGCCTTGTTCCAGCCGGTGCGGGACGACGCGCGGATGGCCGCAGTACGGGCGAAGTACCTCGGGTCGGCGAGCCCGATGTTCCTCTTCGTCGGGAAGCTGACCGCGCGCCGGAACGTACCCAAGCTGATGCAGGCGTTCGCCGAGCTGAAGCACCGCCATGGGCTCCCGCACAAGCTCCTCGTGATCGGGCTGAACACCACGAACCTCGACCTCGCCGGCCTGGCGAGGGATCTGGAGGTCGCGGCGGACTTTCACTACCTCGCGTACGTGCCGGATGAGGACTTGAACCTGATTTATAACGCGGCGGAGGTTTTTGTTATGCCGTACACGTACGAGAGCAACTCGCTCACGACGCTGGAGGCGCAGGCGACCGGCACCCCCGTGATCACCGCGGACACGTCCGGACTCAGCGAGGTCACCGGTGGCGCTGGAACCGCGCTCTTGATCTCGCGGGCGGAGGTCCCGGAGATCGGACAGGCGATGTTGCGGATAGCTACCGAGGCCGGCCTCCGGCGCGAGCTGGCGGAAAAGGGCCTCGCGCACGCCCGGCGGTTCACGTGGGCGCGAAGCTCTGCCGAGACCCTGGCCGTCCTGGAGGAAGCCGCGAAGACCTCCGCGCCCGCGCTCGACACCCGCGCGGCGGGCAAGTCGGCAAGATGAGCGCCTATCGCGATCGCCCGGTTCTCGTGACCGGCGGGGCCGGGTTCATCGGCTCGCATCTGGTCGAAGAGCTCGTCCGCCTGGGGGCGCGCGTTACCGTCGTGGACAGCTGGGCTACCGGGCACCGGGACAATCTCGCCGGCGTCATCGATCGGGTGGACGTTTGTACCCTCGACCTCCGTCACGACGATATCCGGCCCCTGCTGACGGAGCGGGGCGTCGAAGTGATCTTCCACCTGGCGGGCAACGCTTTCGTGCCGACGTCGGTCGAGAACCCCCGGTGGGACTTCGAGACGAACGCGTTGAGCACGTTCAACCTGCTCGAGGCCGTCCGGGAGGCGTCGCCGCGGGTCCGGCTTGTCTACTCCTCGACCGCGGCGGTCTACGGCGAGGGGGTGCGGATGCCAATCCGGGAAGATGACCCGGCGGTGCCGATCGCGCCGTACGGCATCAGCAAGCTGGCCGGCGAGCGCTATACCGCGGCCTACGCGAAGCTGCACGGTCTCCACACTGTCGTCGTACGGCTCTTTTCGGTCTACGGGCCGCGGCAGCGAAAGCAGGTAGTGTACGATCTGATCCGTAAGGTTCACGAAAACGCGAACGAGCTGTTCATCCACGGCGACGGCAGCCAGGTCCGCGACTTCAACCACGTGTCGAACGTGGTGGCGGCGATGCTTTTCGTCTCGGAGCGCGCCCGCTTCGAGGGCGAGGTCTACAACGTCGCCGGCGAGGACGCCGTATCCATCGCGGAGCTGGCTCGGATCATCTGCGAGCGGATGGGCGCCGCCCCGCGGTTCGTGTACAGCGGTGACGTCAGGCCCGGCGAGGCCCAGCGCTGGACCGCCGACATCTCGCGGCTGAAGGCGCTCGACTACCGACCCCGGCTGGGACTGGCGGATGGCGTGGCCGACACCGTCTCCTGGTTCCGCCGCGAGATCGAGGGGGCCGGGAGCAAGGATGCCGCCGCGGGCTGAGGCGTCGGCAGGCGCCGCGCATGCCGCGGTTCGGCTCCTCGTTCTTTCCCGCTCGTGCGGACGCCGTGTGGCACCAGCGGGTGGCACGCCGCGGCTTCTCCTGCCGACCCGATCTGCTCCCGGAGCTCCCGGGAGCGCCCCCGGGCGCACCGCGAAGCCCTCGGGCGGAGCTGGACGCATGCGGTGGGCTACAGCTATTTTCGGGAAGGCGGCCAAGCGGCCGCGTCTTCAGGATGAGGATTCGGCCCGTTCTGACCGACGTAGCCTCAATCGGGTTGGCCGACCGGAGCTTCGAGCGGCTGCTGGGCAAGAAGCAGATGGAGGTCGAGATCCTGCAAGCCGCCCAAGAGATCGTAAAAAAAAGTCCCTGGTTCCGCAAAGGGTCCTGGCGGTGACGGCACATCCCGTGAGTGCCATCTGTCGCGTGTTGGGCATGGCCCGACAGACTGCCTACTACGTGCTCCAGCCCTGGCCGGCGGCCACCGGGCCGGGGGCGACACCGTCCTGCAGCAGATCCGCGCGGTCACGAACAGCCGGGCCACATACGGCTATTGCCGGGTCTGAGCGATGGTCAACCGGCACTTTCGCACCGGCTACAACCGTAAGCGGATCCGCCGCGTCATGCGCCGGCACGGCCTGATGCTCGCCCCGGGGGTCCATCGCCGCCACAGCCGGCATCTGGGCCAAGTCCAGCGGCCTGCGTGGAACAAGCGCTGGTGCTCGGATGTGTTTCTGATCCCGTGCTGGAGTGGCGAGGTGCTCTCGGTGGTCTTCGCGATCGACTGTCACGACCGCGAGCTGCTGGCCTGGGCGGCTTCGCGCCGCCCGCTCACCGGCGCTGACATCCGGACGCAGATGGACAAGGCCCTCTGGCAGCGTTTCGGCGAGGCCACCGTCACGGCGCCGCATGCGATCCAGTGGCTTAGTGACAACGCGCCCCAGTACACGGCGACCGCCTCGGTGCTCTACACCCACGAGCTCGGCCTCGTGCCGATCACGACGCCGGCCTACAGCCCGCAGAGCAATGGCCTGGCCGAGTCGCGAACCCTTGCCACGGCCCTCGGCTTGATGGCTCCGCAATCGGTGCTGCCGAGAGCGGATCACGTGATTCAGTGATGGGCCGCGTTCGAGTACATTCTGAATGGATCAAGAACACGGGCAGGCGAGAGGGGTCGCGATGCGACAGAGATGTCTGAGAGCGCGAGCCGTTCATCTCCTACCGTGCCTTTCGGCGGTCTTGCCGGTATTCGTCGCTGTCACGTGTGCCACAGGGTGCACGCCAACCGCGCCGCATGCAGCGGACGACCATCCCAAGGAGGGAGATCCGCATCGAGCCTCCGCTGCGTATCCGACTCTCAACCGTATACCTTGCCCTGACTCGGAAACCCAGGTCACCGTCACGGTCGATGCCACGAAGACCCACCAGACCATGGACGGCTGGTCCACCGAAGAGAGACTGTGGGATGACCCCCATCTGACCGAGAGGGCCAAGCCTGCGCCTCCCGGCGACTTTGTACGGTCTGCGGTAGACATACCGTTCTCTGCCCAGAACGAGATCCTACACAAAATGTACAGAGAATTGAAGCTCACCCAGGTCAACCCAGTCATGGACAGGGGATCGCAAAGGTGCAGAACATGCCCTGTAGATCTGAGATGGAAGTTCGCCGACGGCCACATCGCCTGGGTCAAGCAAGCCCTGCGTCACGGACTGGAGCGATGGCAGATATTCTCTTGGACTATCGAAGCCTGGATGAGCTTTACCGACCCCAGCGATCTTGTGAACTGGCACATGGTCCACTTGCGGCGCTGGCGAGACCAGGGAGTCGAACCTCACTACATCGTCCCGTTCTCCGAGCCGAGCCACAATCAGGGCGGCAGACTTCTGTCGCCGGTGTACATGCGGGAGCTGATCAGAGGCCTGGGGCGCAAGCTGGTGGCCGAGGGATTCCGCACGAAGATCGTAGCCCCGGATGACCTCAATCCCGACACATCTTATAAGCAGCTGGAAACGATCATGGGGGATGCGGAGGTCCGTGACTATGTCGCGGTCATCTCCACGCATCTCTACGATGGCCACATCGGAGAGCTGGCTCGGATACGGGATCGCTTTGCCCGACCCTTCAACAAACCTCTCTGGATGGGCGAGTATTTCCGCGGCCCTGGAGGGCTCAATGGAAGCGCTTTTGACTACGCGGAGCTAATGCACGATCTGATCTGGACCTATGATGTGAGTCTAGTCAACTATGAATGGGCGTACTTCGGACAGTGGGAAGACTCCCGAAATCACTTCATAAACATCGAGTATGATGCCAAGAACAACTACACAGGCTATTCGATCGACAAGGTCTACTATACGTTCGGCCAATTCTCTAGGTTTGTACCAGCCGGTTCCAAACGCGTTGACACCACCTCTACAGACCCCGCGGTCAAGGTGACAGCCTACAAGGACGGAACCAGGCTCATCATCGTGGCCGTCAGCAATACGAGTTGTAGCAAGAGAGTGTCGTTCGACGTCAAGGGATTCCCCGGCATCTCGTCGCTGCAACCAGTGCGAACCACTGTGTCCGAGAACTGGGCCAGCCTCCCGAGGATTCCGCTAGACAGGACTACCTCTATCGCAACCTTGCCGGGGACCAGCATCACCTCGTTCATCGGCTCACCAACCTCATCGGCCGCGCCGTCCTCGGATAAGTGATGAGAAACTATAGTCGGACGAAGATTCCACGGAGGGCTAGAGTCAGCGAAAGGGGGCGCCGAACCGTCATGCCGAGAAAAAAGATGATCGATGCGGACAGCGCCATTGCGAAGAACGTCAACGCCGTCCGGCGACATTACGACTGGCTCTTCGCCCGGCTCGACGAGGCAAGTCATACGAAGCCGCAGGCTGGGGGCGGCGCCCCCCCATGGTGAACATGGGGTATTGGACTCGGGGGGCGACGACGGACCGAGAGGCTCATGAACAACTTGTCCACGAACTCGCATGCCGGGTGTCAAGCTTGAGAGGACGCCGGGTGCTCGACGCAGGGTGTGGCCTGGCCGGGCCGGCAGCACTCCTGGCCTGTGATTACGGGGCACAGATCGACGGCATTAACATCGTCGAACAACAGTTGCGATGGGCCCGCCAGTACATAGAGGGGAACGGACTTGGCGACAAGATACACGTGTACATGGCCAGCGCGATGGACATGCCATTCGTCAATGAGTTGTTTGATGTGGTGTTTAGTCTGGAGGCTGCCCACTGCTTCCTCGATAAGCGTCGGTTCCTCGAAGAGGCCCGGCGCGTCCTCAGACCTGGAGGAACACTTCTCCTGGCGGACATCACTGCAACCACGCACCTTGCCCTGACCCGGTGGCAACCTGCTCTCAAGCTCAATCTCGTGACCGCGGCCGATTGGCGGCGGATGATCGAAGATGTGGGATTCACTATCGAGCAGACGGAGATGATCGGCCGCGCCGTCTATCCCGGATGCCTACGATGGTCGGCTCGAATCGCCGGCGAGCGTCGCCGGGCCATGGTCGTCAACAGGAGCCCCAGGGCAGGCGGCTCGGTGCTGGGGCGAAGGCTGAAGATGATGCAGGCCTGGATACTGGAGCTTCTTCTCTACCGAACCTTCTTCGCCACGATGATCCGATTGAGATTGAGGGAGTACGTTTTGGTCGTAGCCCGGAAGCCTGAGGCTCCAATCCTCCGGTGACGAGCGCTCCCGCCCGAGTCGATGGCTTCGCTGGTGCGATCGCCTGGGGGATGCTCTCCGGCGCGGGCGGCGGCGCGCGTGGGAGAGGTTCGCGCCTCGTCCGGTGGACGGCCGCGGACGGTCGGCCTGTGCCCGTGGAGCCCATGGGCTGCTCGGGGCGCCTCATCGGCGTCTCGCTCGTGGGGAGCCTAGCCAACGCCTGCGAGCTGGCCCGGGAGCTGGAGCGGCGGGACCATGCCCTCAAAGGCGGGTCGGAGGCGGAGATCGTCGCTCACGCCTACGAGCAATGGGGGGAGCGCTGCATCGAGCGGCTCTGCGGCATGTTCGCGCTCGCCCTCCTGGACGAGCAGTCGAGGGTTCTCCTGCTCGCACGCGACCGGGCCGGCACCCGCTCTCTCTACTACCGCGAGGCGGAGGGTGTGCTCGCATTCGCCTCGAGCTTGACGTCGCTGCGGGAATCGGCCGCGGGGCCGTTCGATGTCGATCCTCAGGCGATCGACGCCTACCTGGCGTTCCGGGCCGTTCCCGCCCCACTGAGCATCTACCGGTCCGTGAAGAAGCTTCCGGCCGCTCACGTCCTCACGGTTGCCGACGGTACCGCTCGCGTGAGGCGCTACTGGTCGCTCGACTTCGTGCGCAAGGACCGTATCGGACTCAACGAGGCCATGGAGCGGCTCGAGGAGCTGCTCCGGGAGGTGGTGGCCCAGACCGTCCGCGACCGCTCGTGGGGACTGCTGCTCTCGGGCGGCCTCGACTCAAGCATCCTCCTGGACCTACTCTCGACGCGGTCGCCCGAGCCGGTCCAGACCTTCACCTTCGCGTTCTCCGACGACTCCCCCGACCCCGAGACCGCGGGCCAGGTCGCGAGCCACTTCGGAGCGGTCTCCCGGGTCTTCCGTGTCGATCCGCGGATCGCTCAAGACCTACCGCACATTGTGGGGCGGTACGAGCAGCCCTACGCGAATCCCTCGGCCCTGACGATCCAGTACCTGGAGCCCGTGCGGCAGACGCAGACTGACATCGTGCTCACCGGGGAAGGCGCGGACGAGACCTTCAGCGGTCGGGAGCGGCACCTCGCGGCGGCCCTCGTCGGCCGGCTCCACCGCGTGCCCGGCGGGCGCCTCGTGGCGACTGTCGGTGCGCACCTGCCGCTGCGCCGGATGCGTCTCGTCCTCGAAGGGGTCACGCTTTCGGCGGCGGATCGCCAGCTCCGCTGGATGAGCACCTTCGACGAGGGGGAGAAGGCGCGACTGTACACGTCCGAATTCCTGGCCCGGATCGATCTCCAGTATCCCCGCCACTTGATCGATGGGCTGATCCGCGCAGCCACCCACCCGGTGGATCAGATGTTTGCGGCCGATTTCGGACTCTGGATTCCGGAGGTGCTGTGGCCGAATCTCGATCCCGGGGCGGGCGCGGCAGGAGTGGAGCAGCGGGCGCCGTTCCTGGATCACCGCGTCGTAGAGTTTGCCCTCCGGCTGCCGCCCGCGCTCCGGGTGGGCTGGATCAGATCTAAGCGTCTCCTTCGGGAGCTGGGCCGCCGTCGTCGGATCCCGGTCCAGGCACCGCTCCTCCGGAAGCCCGTGCCGAAGATCCCGCTTCCTCCCCTCCTCCGCGGTGACCTCCGCCCGCTGCTTGAGGAATCCTTGCTTGGGGCGGAAGCGGTCAAGCGTGGCTACTTCCGGCCGGAGGCCGTCCGGCGGCTCGTCGAGGAGCACCTCACTGGCCGCGCGGACCGCTCGACGCAGCTGTTCGCGCTGCTCATGCTGGAGCAATGGCACTGCCGGTGGCTCGGCCGATGACGGCCAGGCCCATGGGCGAGCCCCGGGCCACCCATCTGCGTGGCTTCGCCTTCCTCGCGGCCGGCCAGACCCTCGCCCGAGGCATGACCTTCCTGGCGGTGGCGTACCTCGCCCGCACGCTCGGCGTCGAGATGTTCGGCGTCGTCGGCTTTGGGGCGGTGGTGGCGAGCTATCTGCTGCTGATCGTCGACGCGGGACTGGACCTCGTCGCGATGCGGGAGATCGCGCGGAGCGGGTCTCTCGTGGAGAGCGTGGTGTCGAGCATCTTGGCGACGAGGGTGGTTCTAGCTGGCCTCGCGGCCGCCAGCCTGTGGGGAATCGCCCCCTGGCTCGCGTCCTCACCAGCTGCTCTCGCGGTCATCCTCGCCTACAGCCTGACGTTCCTGTCGTTCGCTTCGAACCTGAAATGGGGGTTCCAGGCTCGGGAGCAGAACGGGGTGGTCGCCGCGGCCCTGGTCGTGTCGCAGGCCGCGTACCTGGCGGGCGTGCTGCTATGGGTGCGCGGCCCCGGCGACGCACCGCGGGTGCCCCTGCTCCTCTTCGCCTCGGAGCTGGCCGGGGCCACGCTCCTTCTCGTCCGCTACCGACGGCAGGGGTTCCGCCTGTGGGTCCCGCGCTCCGTCCTCCTCTCGTGGACGCTGCTGAGGGAGGCGATGCCGCTGGCCGCCACCCGGCTGGTGAGGACGCTCACCGTGAACTTCGATCTCCTCGTCTTGGGTATGGTGGCCGCGCCGGCGGCGGTCGGGATCTACGTCGCCGTGTCGCGGATCAGCCTGTTCCTTCGGGAGCTGGGAGAACTCTATTACTTTGCCCTATTCCCCCAGCTCAGCCGTGCGGCAAGCGGCCCGGCCGCCGGATTCGCGGCCGTCGGCCGGGTCGGCCTCCGCCACGCCATGATCATCATCCTCCCCGTCGCCGTGGGGGGCTGCCTGACGGGACCCGCGCTCCTCTCGTTTCTGTTCGGCCCCGGATACGGAGCCGGCGCTCCGGTCCTCTGCCTTATGCTCGCGGGCATGGTCTTCGCGATACTGGCGGGCGGGTACCGGCTCGGGCTCGTGGCCCACCACCGGCAGGGCGCCCTCTTCCGCATTATGGCGACTGGTGCCGCCTTCAATGTCGCGCTGAACCTCGTCCTGATCCCAAAGTACTCGATCGTCGGGGGTGCGCTCAGCGGCTTTCTGTCGGAAGCGCTTACTTTCGTCCTCGTGTGGGTAGCCATGGCGAGATCGTCGCCCCTCTCACCCTGGCGTCCGCTACTCCGGCCGGTGCTTGCAGCGGCGGGCTTGGCCATAATCCTGTCGGTCCTGCCCGCCTGGCCGATCCTCCTGACCGTCGCCGTCGGTGGGGTGAGCTACGCGGTCCTGGTCTTCCTCGTCGGCGCCGTGCACCTGCGAGAAATCGCCGAAATTGTGCGGGAGCAGGCGGCGCCCCCCGTGCGGTACTCAGAGGCTGAGCGGCCCGGAGGTCCTTGACTCTCGATGTAGGTCCCGGGTTGTCCGTTTAGGACCGTGAGAATGGGATGATGTCGAGGCGACCCGGGGCACTGGACTGGAGCGAAAACCGATGTCATTAGAGCCACAGATTTCAGCAGCGAACTCGCCGGCCGCTGGTGGCCAGGACAACCGCGCAGACGGCGGCTGCACGCTTGCAGAAAGCGCTCGGTGTCCGCGGGAAATTTCACCACGAGCGCCTGGTTGCTCGAAGTTCAGGCGTATGTTCCGTCGGGCGAGGGCAGGATCTATTTCGTCACGAAGTTATGATGTCCCGTCTGCCTCGGTGACGGGAGCGCGGCTCGAGATCCGGATGTATCTCGTGTTCGACAACGAGGTCTTGGCCGAGCGTCTGAAGCAGAGCGACGGGTGCCGACCACTGGCCGAGCTGTCCATGATTCCGCGGGCGACGCCGTCGGCACCCGTCGCGGCCTTCGAGGTGCCAGTGAGGAGCGCGAGTCGATGACGGATTTCGGTAAGCGCCGGTCGTTCCGGGTCGCGATCTTCGGCTTGGGCGTGGCCGCGGAGAAGATCCACCTGCCGGCCTGCGCCTCCCTGCCGAGCGTCGAGGTGACGAGCGCGTGCGAGCCGGATGCGACGAGGCGTGAACAGGTCGGGCGCCGCTTCGGAGTGCCCCGTCTCTACCCGGACGCCCCGAGCCTCCTCGCGGACGAGCGCCCCGACGTGGTCATCATCGGCACCCCACCCGATTCCCATCGGGATCTGTGCCTGCTCGCCCTGGACCACGGGGCTCACGTCCTGTGCGAGAAGCCGTTCGTGGGCACCGTGGCCGAAGCCGACGAGGTCATCACAGCTGCCGATCACAAGGGGCTTCTCGTCCGCGTGAACAACCAGTACCGCTTTATGGCGATGTACCGCGTGACCCAGGGGCTACTGGCGGCGGGCAAGTTCGGCTCTCTCCATACCGTCCAGTGCTGGCAGCAGATGTTCCATCCTCCGTCGATGGAGCGAAACTGGCGGGCCGGGCTCGTGCAATCGGTCCTATACGAGTTCGGTACGCACGTCCTCGACCTCGTCTGCTTCTTCTTCGGCGCGCTTCCGCTCTCGGTGAGCGCCTACATCTCTCATCCACAGCCGGACATAAAAGCCGATGTGCTCGCGCACGTCGTGCTCCGCTTCCCGGATGGCGGCTTGGCCACGCTGGCCTTCAACCGAATCAGCCACGCCCCGACGCGGTATCTGGAAATGCGCCTCGACTGCGCGGAAGCTTCCGTGCGGATCTCCTACGGCGGCGTGGCGCGGTTCGGTCTGGAGTGGTCGAGAGAGCTTGGGCGGCCGGTCGCCCGGTGGAGCCTCGTCAAGGGGGGCGAGGCCCGAGCGGAATCGGGGGGGCGCTCGATGGTCCTCGCGCGGGAGCGCAAGTACGCGGTAGTGCCCGCCACCGCTGCGAATCTCCACGAGCTTCTGCAAGCGGTCTCGCGAGCCGAGCGCTCCAACGAGCGCGCGCGCTTCGCGCGGGACCTCCTGCGCATCGTGTTCGCCGCCTATGAGTCGGCGAGCACCGGTGAAACCGTATGGCTGGGGCCGCGAGCAACCGCATGACGCACATCCCGCGGATGTCCGTCGTCGTCGCGTCCCACAATGCCCGGGCGAGCATCCGGGAGTGTCTTTCCGTCCTGGTCGGTCAGAGGCAGCACGACGACGTCGAGATCCTGGTGGTCGACAACTCCCACGACGGAAGCGCCGAGATCGTGAAGGATGACTTTCCCGACGTGAGGGTGATGATGGCTCCACCGTCGGCACTCATCCCCGAACTCTGGGGCCTTGGAATGCGGGAGAGCCGCGGCAGCATCATCGCCATCACCACGGCCCACTTCGTGCCAGCAGCGGACTGGGTGGACGCGATGCTAGAGGCCCAGGAGGGAGCCGCGGCGGCCGTTGGCGGGGCGATCGAGAACGCCCAGCCGGCGAGCCCGGTCGACTGGGCCGTCTACTTCTGCCGCTACAGCCAGTACATGCTGCCGTTCGGGCGGGGATCCGTCAGGGAGATCGCGGGGGACAACGCCTCCTACAAGCGCACCCACATTGAACACTGTCGGCATGTCTGGTGGAATGGCTTCTGGGAGCTCGCGGTTCATGCAGAACTTCGGAAGACGGGGTTACAGCTCCTGCTCGTGCCCTCGGTCGTGGTGTTTCACCATCGCTCGTTCGGTGTGCGGAGCTTCATGACGCAGCGGTTCAGGCACGGGATGCAGTTCGGCCGGCAGCGAGCCCTGTGGGTGCGGTGGCACCAGCGCGCGCTCTACATTGCGCTGTCTCCTGCCATTCCGGTCGTCTTCCTCGTCCGGATCGCGCGGCAGGTGTTCGGCAAGCGCCGGAATCGTGCGAAGTTCGTCCTGTCTCTTCCTCCTCTGGTGCTGTTCCTCCTTGCGTGGAGCTGTGGGGAGCTGCTCGGATATGTTCGAGGGCCCGAGGCATGACCACGGCGTCTCCACGCCTGTCGGTCATCATGACGGCCGACGGCCCCCTGTGCAACGGTCCCATTTCGCTCGTTGCGGCCGCGGCGAAGCGCGTTGGGCAGGGAGTGGAGATCATCCTGATCCACAGCTCCGACGAGCCTTCGTCGGAGGAGATCTCGCGGAAGTATTCCGATTTCGTCATCATCCGTCTCCCTGGCGCGACGGCGCTGCCCGGCCTTTTGGCTGCCGCCCTCGCGCGCGCGAGCGGTGACATCATCGCGATCACCGATGCGACCTGCGAAGTGGCCGAGGACTGGATGTCGGAGGTCCTCAAGGCCCATGAGGCGCCGCACCCCGTGATCGGGGGCTCGGTGGAGCCGGACGGGCTGCGACACATCGTGAACTGGGCCGCGTACTTCTGCGACTATGGCCAGTTCATGCGACCCCTTCGGGAGGGTGGGGCGAGCGAATTGCCGGGGAACAATATGTCGGTCAAGCGGTGGGTTCTGGACCACGGGAAGGAGTTCGTCGCCCCTCAATTCCGGAAGGCTTACTGGTGCCGGCGCCTACAGGCCGAGGGCATCCGATTGCACTCCGCTCCGTCCATCGTTGTTTACTACCGGAAGTCGTTCGGGTTCGTTCCGTACCTGCTCCACCGGTTTCACAATGGACGCTGCTTCGCAGGAATCCGGCTCCGGGAGCTTTCCCGGCTCCGCCGCGCGTTCTACGTGGCCGCGGCCCCGGCCCTGCCCATCGTGCTCACCGCCCGAATGCTGCGGAGAACCCTGGGAAAGCGGAGGCACCTCAGCGAGCTTGCCCTGTCCCTTCCGATTTCCCTCCTGGCCATCGTCTGCTGGGGACTGGGAGAGTTCTGCGGGTACCTGACGGGTCCCGGGGTAAGCTGTGGTCATGTTCGATAGGGATGGCCGCCCTCGGGGAGGCGGCGACCTTCCCATCCTCACCTACCACTCGCTCGACGACAGCGGATCCGTCCTTTCGGTCTCGCCCAGCGTGTTCGCCGAGCACATGCGACTCCTGCACGAGGCGGCCATCAGTACCCTGTCGATCCCAGCGGCAGCGAAGGCGCTGCGCGACGGGCAAGAGCCGGCCGGGGCGGTCGTGATCACCTTCGACGACGGATTCGAGAACGTCTACCAGCACGCCTACCCGGTGCTGCGCCACTACGGGTTCACGGCCACCGTGTTTCTGGTGACGGACTATTGCGGCAAAGACAACTCGTGGCCGAGCCAGGCGGCACACGTCGAGCGCCGTCCCCTCCTCCGCTGGGCACAGGTGAAGGAGATGAGCCAGGCCGGGATGGCCTTCGGTGCCCACACTCACACCCATCCCGACTTGACCCGGCTCGCGCTCCGGGACGCCGAGGCAGAGATCGTCGCCTCGAAGTGCGCTATCGAGGAAGCCGTCCAGCGCCCGGTCGAGAGCTTTGCCTACCCGTACGGCGCCTACGACGAGTCGGTCAAACGGCTGACGGCCGCACACTTCCCGCTCGCCTGCTCGACGCGACTCGACTTCGCTACGCCCGGCAGCGACCCGCTCGCCCTAGAGCGCCTCGACATGTACTACCTCCGGCATCCCCGACTCTTCCGACGTCTCCTGTCCGGCGAGGCGAGAACGTACATCCGCTTGAGGCGCTTGGCCCGCGAGGCCCGCCCCATGCTGGTGGGCCGGTTCGGTGGGACGCAGGGGCACCCGTGGGGCGGAACATGACGCTCCAGCGCGTTCTGATTACCGGAGGGGCAGGCTTCCTCGGAACTCATCTAGCGAGGACCTTCCTCAAACACGCGGGGCAGGTGCGACTGCTCGACCTCGAGACAGATCGGAGCGGCGCCATCGACCGGGATGTGGAGTGCATCGCGGGCGACGTCCGCGATCCTCGCGCGGTGGCTGCCGCCACCGAGGGCGTCGACGTAATCGTTCACGCGGCTTTCGCCGCTCCCCGGCACCCGAGTGCTACGATGCACAGCGTGAATGTCGACGGCACACGGTGCGTATGCGAACAGGCGCTTGCCCGTCGCGTCCGACGCCTCATCCTGATCTCTTCCACCATTGTGACGAAGCCCGCCCGGGTGCACCCGATCCTTCGCGATGCGGCTCTGAGCCGGTTCGATACATACCGTGCCTCACGGGCGGAAGCGGAGAAGGTGGCGGACGAGTACCGGGCGCGAGGGCTACAGGTCGCAGTCGTTCGGCCCAAGACCTTCATCGGCCCCGAGCGCGTGGGGGCATTCGCTATCATATTCGAGTGGATCCGGCTCGGCCGACCCGTGCTCGTTCTGGGGAGCGGCCGGAATCACTACCAGCTGCTCGACACCCGCGACATGGCCGAAGGCGTCCGGCTGCTCGCCGCGTCCGACGCCCAGGGACTATTCCTCTTCGGAGCGCGGGACTTTCGCACGGTTCGCCAAGACCTCCAGGCTCTACTCGACCACGCGGGCACGGGCGCGCAACTCCGGTTCGTCCCTGGAGCTCTGGCGAGGTGCGCGCTGCGCGGCGCGGAGCTGGCTGCTATCGTGCCACTCTCCGAGTGGCACTACATGAGCGCGGCCGCCAGGGACTCCGTCGTGGATATCTCTCGAGCCGAGCGGGAACTAGGCTGGCAGCCTGTGCGAAGCAATGCGCAGGCACTGAACGAGGCGTACGACTGGTACGTCGCCAGCATGCGCGCCACCGGAACGGCGCGGACGACGCACCCGGTGCCGCTCGTCCATCGAGCCCTGAAGGGCCTCTGTTGGATCTTGCCTCGCTAGAGGGAGCCGACGCGGTAGCTTTCTGCTGCCCGAGCTGCCGCGGGCCGCTGACCTCCGACTCCACGGGCTACGCCTGTCGGGGCTGCCAGCGACGACATCCGATCATCTGTGGGATCCCCGACTTCCGTCTCTTCCCGGACCCTTACATCTCGTTCGAAGACGAGTACGCCAAGGTCCGCCGCCTCGCCGAGGAGGCCGACCGGGTGTCCTTCGAGGCCCTCGTCCGCTTCTACTGGGAGATCACCCCCGAGGTCCCGCGTCCGATGGCGGAGCGATTCATCCGTTACGCGCTGACTGGCGCGGAACGGGCCGGGCCGTGTCTTGCAACGATGGACTCAAAGGCAGACGGGCGGTGGACTGGCGCACGTTGCCTCGACGTAGGATGCGGCACCGGCGGCTTCCTTGCGGCCGCCCGGGAGCGATTCGGCACGCTGGTGGGCGCTGATATCGCCTTGCGTTGGTTGGTGGTCGCCAGGAAGAGGCTGATGGCCACTGGACGCATCGCCCTCGTCTGCTGCTCCGCTGAGGCGCTGCCGTTTCCGGACAGGACATTCGACGCTGTCGTCGGACTGCATGTGCTGGAGCACGCGGCCGACCCGCAGGCAATCCTGTCGGAGACCGTCCGCACTCTCAAGACGAGCGGCTGGTGCTACTTCTCCACGCCGAACCGATTCAGCCTCGGGCCCGAGCCCAGCGTGCGGGTCTGGGGAGTCGGCTTCGTCCCGAGGTCCTTGGCGAGTCGATACGTAAGACTCGTGAGGGGGATCCCGTACCGGAACATCCGCACCCTGTCTTGCTTCGAGGTCCGAAGGATGGTCCTCCGCGCGGGCCTGCCGACCTGGTCGATGTCTCCTCCCCGCCTAGCGGAGTGCGAGCAGCAAACCTTGTCTGGTCCGGCGCGCAGGATCGCTCGACTATACCAACTGCTTCAGGAAGTCCCGGTCTTCCGGCACCTGCTGCTGGCAGTCGGCCCGTTCCTGCAGGTCGTGGGTCGAAAGCACGGATGACTGGCTCCCAACGGAATATCACCGCAGTCCGCAGCAAAGCGTCGGCGCTCCTGACACAGGGGCCGAAGCAGAGAGCCGGCGTGACCTCCCGCAAGCGCTATCCTCACCAGGCCCTTCTCGCTCGACGAAAAGCGCTTCGTCGCGGATCGGGCGTTGTTGCAGGGCAGAGCCCGTGCCCTAGCTCCTCGCCAGCACCACGCTCCCTGCCTAGCAACTCGCTAGGCGGCGACGCGCTCCTTGAGCATGCGTGACCAGAGTTCGAACTGCACCACGTCGAATATTCGGTCCGAGACATCGGTCTCCCCCCGCCGGTGCGCCTCGAGATCCTGAAGGACGGCCGGCACATTGTAGATCCCGCGCTCGCGCGCCTCCCGGCTCTCGAGCAGTTCGCGTACCGGTCCGTACAGATCCCCCCCCAGCCACTTCCGGGTTGGCGTGGGGTAGCCCATCTTGTCCTTGCGGACCCGCACCAACTCCGGGATCCGCTGCCGCATGGCCTCACGCAGCAGAAACTTGTTGGCGCCTCCGCGCATCTTCCACTCCGACGCAAGGTTGAACGCCAGTGACACCAACCGATAGTCTAGGAACGGTAGCCGTACTTCGACGGAGTGTGCCATCGAATTCCGGTCCTCGATCCGCAGGTACAGTGGCAGCGGCGCACTGGACACTGACCGCTTCAGCACCGCGTTGAGCCCGACCCCATTCCTCGCGCGTGCTGGAGAGGTCCGGCTGGCCAGCTCCGGCACGAACCATCGGTCTGACTCCAGTTTCCGACGTCGCCAGGAGACGGCGAGGTGTCTGTAAGCCGGCACCCGGCGGAGCTGCCCCCAGCATACATTCCGCAGGGCGGCGAGCATCAGCCTTGACGGACTCTCCTCGTGAATGGCCGCGTAGTCCCGAATCTCGCCCCAGGCCTTTCGCGCACGGCCCCCCCCCAGCAGCTCCCGCCAATAATCCCTGAAGTAGCTGAAGTACCCCCCGATCGTCTCGTCCGCCCCCTGCCCATTCAGGACGACACGGATGCCATGGGAGGCCGCCAGCCGCATCAGCTCGAACCCGACCACGGCCGTCGGCGAATGCACGGGCTCGTCCTGGTACCACAGCATCTGCGGCAAGCGATCCCACATCTGGTATGCGTTCGTTTCGAGGCGTTTGAGATGCGCTCCGGTTTCCTCCAGGATCTCGTTGATGTAGACCGTCTCATCGAACTCCGGGGTCATGTAGGAGAAGGCCAAGAGCGGCTTCCGCTCGGGCTCGTCGACCTGTTGCGTTACGCGCGCCGCCGCGCAGATGATCGAACCGGAGTCGAGCCCTCCTGACAGGCTCACGCCGACTGGCACATCGCTTCGCATCCGCAGCCTGACCGAGTCTTCGAAGAGGTCGCGGAACGCCGCGACAGGGTCCCGCGTGTCCACCTCCGGCAGGTGGTCCAGCGACCAATAGCTCCACTCCCTGGTGCGGCCGGCACTGTCTACCTCGAACGCGTTGCCCGCTGGGATCTGTGTGATCCCCGTGTAAAAGCTTCCCTCCCCGTCATCGAGCCGTCCATGATGCAGGAAGTTGGCAGCCCGCTCCCAGTCGATGGCCTCCGCGTATGCCCCGGAGGCCAGGATCGCCTTGATCTCCGAGGCCAGAAACAATACCGAGCCGCTCCGGTAGCGGTAGAGCGGCTTGACGCCGAACCGGTCACGCGCGCCGAACAGCACGCCCCGCCTCCCGTCATGAACCACGAAGGCCCACATGCCGTTCAGCTTTCGAAGGCAGTCCTGCCCCCATTCCTGGTACGCGCGGAGCAGCACCTCGGTGTCGCCGGTGGACCGGAACCGATGCCCCCTGGCCGTCAATTCGTCCCGCAGTTCGATATAGTTGAAGATCTCCCCGTTGAAGATGAGCACGGCCTCGCCGTCTTCGCTCGCCATCGGCTGGCACGCTGCCGACGTTAGATCAAGAATCGCGAGCCTCCGGAACCCGAGACCGACCGCTCCGGACACGTAGACGCGGCCCTCGTCGGGGCCCCGATGGACTAGGCTGGCAATCATCCTCTCCAGGACGGGTTGTTCAACCTGTCGACCGTCCAATCTCAGGATCGCGGCGATACCGCACATCGGGAGGCTCCTTTTTGCATTCCGGGCGTCGCGCCTCGCAGTGACCAGGAATTTTCGATCTGGGCCTACTTTCTTGAGGTTGCTGAGTCGGTCGAATTCCCACAGGCAGACATTCTGGCCATTTCGGAGTAGGTGCCAGAGGTCCTTCATGGGGTCCTTGACCTCGGGTGTTCCGAGGCTCACCCCCCCCCACGCCCACATCGTAGGCATCCCAGCCAGCGTGATCCCGCTCCTCGTTTCACCCTCTCCTGTACCGCCCTCCCGGTCAGGTCGGATGCTTCGCGGGTCGCTCGGTGCGCCCGAGGATCTTCCGAAACCGACGCTGCGTCAAGGGGGTTTTGGCCAGTCTCGAGGAAGGAGTATCGCGCATGCCAGATGAGGTGCCTGCCGATCTACTGAATGGCGGTAGCAGACCAGCAGGGGGGCGTCGGCGGGCTGGCCTCGGGGCTGTATGAGCAGGTCGTGAATGGCCCGCTCCCGTGATTGGCCAAGAGGCTATGGCGTGCCTCACGAACTGGGCATGTCCGTATCTAAGGCTGGATGAGGGTCACATCGCGGCCGGGAAACGGACGATCCGCATGACGGAGAAGTCCGGATTGTCGTACGCCCGGGACAGATATTCTCGATTCGGCTCGATGAAAACTTCGCTAAAGACTTTGTCGGACAAGTAGTGGGTCAGTTTCCAATCGGTTTTCTTCAAGATAATATACGAAGCCCCGATTCGCTTCAGGTAACCCCAGACGGCGTCCCCGTCCCGCATGAGGCAATCTTTCGTCCGGCAAAGTGGCAATTGGCCCGCCCTGCGGCCGGTCATGAGTCCGATCCCGAACGCCTTCTGCAGGGCTAGGACATCCGCCTTGTCGGTTTCGCTCTCAACCCAATGGAACAGTGCGCGCGCCGAGGGATGGTCGATGCCCTCGGCATAGAGGTCGTCGTATCGAATGGTCGAGTACTTGACGCCGTATGCGCCAATGAGCAGCGCGAGCACGATCGAAGAGGCATATCGGGCGTCGACCCTGACGCGCGCCGACAGAACCGCGATGCCTTCCACGGCATAGATCAGCAGAAGAACGAACAGCGGCACGAAGTATCGCTCGTAGTTGCCAACATGGGCGATCATGAACAGCGCGATGTAACCGGCGGCGTAGACCTCGAGAACAGACAGGCCGCGGACGAGCCGAGACACGTAGCCCACCGCCGCCGGTGCCACGATCAAACCGTAGAACAGCACCGTGTCGAGCATCGGGTATTTGTTCGAGCTGAAGAACCCCGCGATGAGCCAGCGATAATTGTTCGCCTTCATAACCCAACGCCAGGGATCGAATATGGTCGCGACGCCAGTGACGGTCGAATCCCGGACGTAGCCGGAGAAGCTGCCCTCGACGAACTGCTGGAGCAGGAAAAAGCCGGCGAAGGGAAGCAGGATCACCGCTGTGCTCAGATGGATCCGGCGATACCGGACCACCTCCAAGACCAGGATCGAGATCGGCAGGACGACCCCGACGGCCCGCGTCGCGTAGGCGCCGACCAGGGCGAGGCTCAGAACAGCCATGCGAACGAGACGCTCGGATCGCTCGAAGCGCTGCTCGCAGCGAAGTTCTTCGTATACGCACAGCGACAGGAAGGACAACAGGAGGTACAGCGCGTCGGACAGCACGTCGTCCTTCATCTCCCAGACGATCGGGTTGGCCATGCAGGCAGTCGCCAACAGGAAGACCGTCAGGTTGCTGGAGGCCCGATACCTCCTCACGTAGGCGATCAGCAACCCGGCAAACAAGGTCAAGAAGACGACGTTGATCCATTTGAATACGTGGAGGTCCAGGCCGAATACGGAGTATGCGGCGGCGAGCACCAGCGGATATCCTACCGGATAGCTGAACACCTGGCCGGTTGCGAAATCAGGGATGCCATCATGGTTGTACGGCAACCCCTTGGCGATGTTGATGGCGTGCCGGATGTAGAGCGCATAGTCATCGGTCCAGTCCGCCCCGTCGCGGATCGTGAGCCCATAGACCGCACCCAGGGCAAGGATGAAGAACAAGATGGCCAGATGGAGTCGCTTGCTCTCGTACGCTCCCGTCATGCCGCTCCCTGCAGCCCCGTGACCGTCGGGTCGGCGCTCAACAATAGAGGCATTCGTTGCCAGAAACTGGAGCGGCGCCAACCGATCATTCCTCCGATTCATCCCTTCCTTTTAACTAGGATTTGCGATATGGGTCCATCGTTTCCCTCGTTTCACGCTGCCGCGTGCCGCCGTGACACCCCAAGCACCCATGCTGCCGATTCGCAACCGGTGACACTGCTCGTTCTCGTGGTGCCAGCCTCGCTGGTCCCACATCCTCCGAGGGTTTGCCACCCGTGACCACGCTTCGCAGAGACACTCCCGCTCGCGTCGATCTTGCTCTTCGCGGGCCCGCTGCAGGTTGGCGAGCCAGTCGGAGATACGGGCGATGCTGTAGCACGTGACGAAGCTCGGGCTGAAGGCTCATCTGACGTCGATGACGCCACCGAACTCGAGCAACGTGAGCGTCCGCAGCATTGGTCGACGATCTTAGCATGAACTGTAATCTGGTCGGCTGAACGCCAGAGATGGACAATGGCCGAAGCGGTTGCGCGGGCGGGCTCCAAGGGCCCGAGGCCGAGCGACTTGCCAACCTGCCGCACTACGCGGCCGAGTTCGGGGCGGGGAGCAGGCAATGACGCGGCTGTGGAGTCGTTTCCTCTGTTGGCTGGGGTGGCATATCCCAGACACCGTGTATGGGGACGGGCCCTATGCGGTCGCCTATGCGTGCTGCCTGTGCGGCACGGTGCAGGAGGAGCCATGATCAATTGTGCGGGTGTGGCAAGCCAATCCGTCGCGCGGCGCCCCGCATTGCCGTTCTCCTGCTGCCGCGACTGCCCGGCGCGCCAGGCCATGCCGAGCGAAGCGACTCGAGAGATGCCGAGCTTGCCCGCCTGGAGATCGAGCGGGACGCGATAGAGGAGCGGCTGGTGGGCCTTCAGCGTCCCGCCACCGAGGCGGGCATGGCCGCGCCCATCACGCGGCTGGCCGCCAGCGCGCCGACCCTCATCGCCCCCGGGGGCGGCTGCGCGCATATGAAGTCCCTGTCGCTGCGGCCTTGGGCATGCGCGGCTGCCAGTCTTTTCTCCCGGACTGATATCTCGAAACCCTACCGTTCAAACAGCACCTCCGAACGGCGCCTTAGCCCTTAATCATGCCAATGATTTCCCTATACCCGCGTTTGTTGATAAACCACGTCAGCGTTGCGTACATCACGACGCCTACGACAACTAACACGGTCAATCGCACACTGAGACTGCTACCCGACCCCAATGGGATCCGGACGAGTGTGACCCCTGCAGCCATGCCGGCACTTGCCAGAACCGGTCGCGCCATCGCGACGAGAAGATCGCGCACCCGCAATCCGATGACCGGCAGGAACAACCGCATCGCGACGATGAAGACTACCGGATATCCCACCAGCCAGGCCGTGGCAAGGCCGGTTAGCCCCCAGTGGCTGCCAACCATAAACGCTGCCGGCATGACCAGCGACGCAACCAACACCTGCTTTGTGGCGATATCCGCGCGCCCGATCCCCAGCGCGGCCGTATTCATGAACGGGCCGAACATGTGAATCGGCATGATCAGCGCCAGCAATTGGAACGACACGGTCGCCGACGTCCACTGGTCCCCCAACAATGCCGGGACCATTTCCGGTCCCACGCTCGACATGCCCCACAACACCGGGAACAAGACAAAGCTCAAGCTCCGCACCGCCAGCAGAAAGCTCGATACGTATCGCTGGCGCTCATGCTGGATTCGCGCGAAGGCCGGGAATGACACTTGATTGATAATCGCCGAGCTCTTCCGTGCCGGAAGCGAGGCGAGATGCATCGCGACCGAATAGAGTCCGAGCAGGTCTTTGCCGAGGAACCTGCCCCCTATGATGATGTCGGCCTGTGAATAAAAGAACCACATGATGCGCGTGGCCGTGACATTGCCGCCGAACACCAGCGGCCCGCTAGTGCCCCGAAATGCAAACACCGGCCATTTGGCGAACGGGGACAAGAGATTGAGCCCGACTGTTCGGCATAGCGCTGCCGCAAGGCTTCCCCATACCAGCGCCCAGACCCCGGTTCCCGCCAGCGCGAGAACCAGTGTCGTGACGCTGGCGGTGATCGCGGCGCTCAGCTCAATCACAGCCGGTCTTTTGTAGTCGAGCTTGCGCGCCAGCTGCGCCTGCGGAATAACCGAAAAGATCATCAGGACATACTGCACCGATAGCACGCGCACGATCGTGACGACTCGCGGTTCGTGGAAAAATCGTGCATTCATTGGAGCGGTCAGGCACGTCAGAGCGAACAGGCCTAGATTTACGACGATGGCGAACCCGAACAGTTTGCGCAGCATCTGCTCGTCAATCTCAGGCGCTTGGATGACTGCGGTGCCGATGCCGAATTCCGCGATCATTGTGAAAAACTCAATGAAGACAGTCGCCATCGCAAGCAAGCCGTAGTCAGTGGGGCTCAACAGCCTGATCACGACGATCGTAACTGCCCAGGCGAACACCTGGCTGATCAGCCTCATTCCGGCGACCCAGCGGAAGCCCGAAATGACCTGCGTTCGCAGACTCATTGACGCGAACTCGGGGCCGACGTGCCTCGCGGGGCGGACGCGAGCGCGTGCATATTCACTCGCGCGCGCATGCTAGCACGCGACCGCCACACTAAGCTGACCAGCACTCACATCGGACCCGTGCTGGACCTCGGGCTGGCCCGCGGGCAGATTCGACGGGGTTAGCGCCAAGCCAACGGAACGGTCGAGCGGACAAGCATCGCTGTCTCCACTTACTTCGGGGGACCGTGACGGTTGCGCGAGCTTCGCATGGCATCGGAAGATAATCAACACGTGACTTGAACATCACACACCGGTCCGCATATTCAGTCACGGAAACTCAATATGCCACACGCCGTATTGGCGCCGCCCACTACGCCCGGGACAACAAGGGGTATTTCGGGCGACGCCGACGAAGGCGGTAGGTAGTGTTCCGTCAAGTATTGTAGGTCCGAGGTGAGGGTGAGCTCCGCTGATCTCCACCATCGTCACACTACGCGCCCAGGTAACGCAGCGCGCATTGGTTCCGTCGTGCACAACGCCGCCTCCGCCAACGTCTGCAGACTCACGTAGTGCCGCGGCGCGGCCCAGTCGTCGTTCTGCTCGAGCAACGGCGCGCGACCAGCCGCAGGACGCTGGTTTCATTGCGGAAGCTTCCGACGACATCCGTCCGGCGCTTGATCTCCTTGTTCAACCGGTTCAGCGGGTTCGTGGGACCGACCGACTACAGTAATACCCGCGTGCACAGGGAAACAGATCTTGGCTGAGCGGTGTTCTCAGGTTGGAGGTAAGGTATACTCATTCCTAGCTTGGCTTGGCGCGGAGATGGGGCATGATTGTACTAGGTGTTCTGACTGCTCTCTCGGTTTTAGCTCTGGTTTCGTTTCTTGCTTTCTACGTAGTTGGGATCCGTGTGCTCCTGGAGGCAGGGCGATGGTGCGCCGGCGATGCACTCTGGGAACATAGGACTCGGGACCTCCGAGATCGAGAACCAAACGAGCGCCCTCGACTCGGGTGTGGGTCAGATCCTAAATCCGGGGGATGAGGGCGCGGCAGTCAGTGATGTCTCGGCGAAGCGTCTAGGTCTGTGTCCGGAGATGTATGGCAGTCTAAGTTGCGAGCCTCGGCAACAGACCTCCAGAAGGCCAGACCGTGCTACGGCCGAACAGCGATGCCGCTCGCCTCGAAGGTAAGCTCGTGGCCCACTACCATGCGGGTCCCCTTGGGGCCACCACCGACGTTGACACAATCACTCATGTGGCCGAGGCACTCCCCGGGGAGCGAGCCCCCACGCTTGAAGCGTTCTCGAACGTTTCAACGGAATGGTCACCGCCACGCAGTCATCGATGGTCACAGACGGCGTGCCCGTGCTCGAAGGAGCGGAAGTCTGCGGGCGACGGCGGCGCTACCGCGATGCGGGACTAGTGCAGCGGCGGAGCGCGAGGCGAATGAGGGGTAACCGGCTGGACCGAGGGGAACTTCGGGTCGACGAGCAGGTCGGCACGTACGACGACAAGCATCGGGAGCAAGTCATGGAGGGGTACGACCGGAGCCGCGATCAAGAAGGATGTCAGGTACGTCACGACGTCGTCAAAGTCTGCGTCGTCGTAGACGCCCTTGATCCAGCTCGGATCGATGGGGCTCGCCCACGCCATCGGCACGAGCACGACAATCAGAGCGGTCAGGAGCCCGGCTACCCAAACTACGCGCTTCATGGGTACGCACCCTATTACAGCAATCTGAGGCCGACTGTCAAATCGTGCGGCCGAAGAAGTTACGCAGGCGCACGGAGCAGTCGCACTGGATCACAACTAGGGACCAGTGCTGGGCCGATCCGGCGACGGAAGCACTGCCGTCGAGATGGGTCGAGGCACACCCGACATGGGGATTGACGTCGACACCGACCCAATGCGCCCCCGGCGACGGCCTACCGTCAGTCAGACTTAGCTAACCCTTGGGCAGGGATCCCAAGGTCGATCCTCAGAATGGTCTCAGGCACATATACGCCGCGCAGACCCGTGCTCATCGCGTGCGGGGAAACTAGAGCAGGGAGCGGCGGAACTGGTGGGCCGGCGTGAGATGGTGTCCCACCGCAAGCCGGACGAAGAGGAGCGAGGTCAGGGCCGTGGCGGCAGCCTGCATGAAGACCACGACGAGCTGGTACTTGACGGCCAGGAGCGGTGAGGATCCTGCCAGAATTTGCCCCGTCATCATGCCCGGCAACTGCACGAGCCCGACCGTCATCATGCCGTTCACAGTCGGGATCATTGCCGCGCGGAGTGCCGTGCGCGCCATTGGTTGTATCGCCTCGACCTCATACGTCGACTCTTGACACCGGCGTGCCGCGTGGGTGACACTGACTCTGATTTGTATCGATGGACAGGCGATGGAGTTCGCCTGAGGTAACCGCCCGGAACTATGGGCTGATAACTCCTACCTAACCCGGTAGGAGTGTGTTTTTGAGTCGAGCCGCTTCACGACAACGATCCGGGCCCAGCGGCTCCAGGTTAACCCACCGCGCGCGGCACCCTCCTTCCGGCACAACCAGCGCTGCCCGGACCAGAACTGCGTGTCCTGCGGACCAGTGCGAAGTGGACGCATGCGAATCCTCGTGATCTCGGACCTGCACGCTAACTGGCCCGCGCTCGAGGCAATCCTGGGCGCACAGGCATTCGACCGTGTGATTGTCGTCGGCGATCTCGTCTCGTACGGGCCTCACCCCCGCGAGGTCGTGAAGTGGGTGTGGAGCCATGCGACCGTCGTGGTGCGAGGTAACCACGACGACGCGCTCGCTTGCGGTACCGATTGCCGCTGCGCGCCCACTAGCAAGCCGCTCGCTACCGCGACGCGTGCCGTGCATCGTGAGCTGCTGTCGCTAGAGGACATCCAGTTCCTTCGGTCGTTGCCGCGTACTGCCACGCTCCGGAGTTCAGATGAGACGTTCTTTGCCGTACACGCCTCGCCGCTCAACCATCTGTATCGCTATACCCTCACGCCCCGGGCCTCTGACGAGCATGTGCGCCGCCAAGTCGGTGGCGTGCGGGCCGACTATGTCTTGTTGGGGCACACACACTTGCCAATGGTTCGATCCAGCGGACGCCGCCTAGTGGTCAACCCCGGGAGCGTTGGGCAGCCCCGTGACGGCGACCCGAGGGCCAGCTTTGCCGTCATCGAGAACGGCAGCGTCACGCTCAAGCGTGTCGCGTATGATGTGGGGCGGACGGTGCGAGACCTGCACCGCCTGCCGGTTTCTCGCGCGATCGTCGATCAGTTGTCCTCCATCCTGAGGGCCGGCCGGTGAGGGCGCGGACGCGCCCCGACGAGGCCTGACGCCGGGGCGGAGGAGCGCGTGGACAATACCTGGTTCCTCGCAGCACTCTGGGTCGGCCTGGCCCTCGTCGCCACGCTGTTCGCGATATGGTTCAGGATCTCCACCGCCCTGTCCGAGATCGTCGTGGGGACGGTCGCCCAGCTGATCATCGGCGTGGCGATCGGTGGGACGGGGCTTGGCGCCCAGACGCCGTGGGTCGGATTTCTGGCCGGAACCGGCGCCATCGTCCTGACCTTTCTTGCCGGGGCCGAGCTGGATCCGGCCATCTTCCGTACCAAATGGAAGGAAGCGACCGTAGTCGGCCTTGCCGGTTTCTTTGCACCCTTCCTGGGCTCGGCGGCCATTGCGTACTACGTCCTGGGCTGGGGCCTTATGCCGTCCTGGCTGGCGGGCGTGGCCCTGTCCACGACGTCGGTCGCAGTCGTGTATGCCGTCATGCTCGAGCTCGGGTTCAATACCACCCAGTACGGCAAGGCGATCCTCGCTGCGTGCTTCATCAACGATCTCGGGACCGTGATCGCTCTCGGCCTCATCTTCGCACCCTTCACGATCCGCACGTTGGTCTTCGTGGGCGTTTCGGCCGTCGTGTTCGGGGCGCTCCCGTTCATCACGCCCCGCTTCTTTCGCCGCTACGGCGGTCGTGTGTCCGAGCTCGAGGCGAAGTTTATCCTGTTGGCTCTGTTCGGCATGGGTGGCCTGGCGCTTTGGGCGGGTAGCGAGCCTGTGCTGCCCGCCTACATCATCGGTATGGTTCTCGCTGGGACGGTCGGCAAAGACCACGTGTTGATTCGCCGCCTCCGCACGCTGACCTTCGGTCTCTTGACCCCGTTCTATTTCATCCGGGCCGGATCGTTCGTCTCGGTGCCGGCGCTCGTCGCGGCGCCGAGTGTGTTTACCATCCTGTTCCTCGCCAAGATGGTGACGAAGATGGCCGGTGTGTTTCCGTCGGTCCGGGTCTTCGGGCACCGAAACGGAGCTGACGTGTACTACACGCTGATGATGTCCACGGGGCTGACGTTCGGCACGATCTCGGCGCTCTTCGGACTAAACCAC
>Ga0070699_100000305_pt1 | contig 47711 bp, 38 predicted proteins | sample KBSK1503metaG_FD_65473 | JGI IMG/M metagenome (GOLD analysis project Ga0070699, IMG submission 65473) | Corn, switchgrass and miscanthus rhizosphere microbial communities from Kellogg Biological Station, Michigan, USA - KBS K1-50-3 metaG | ecosystem: Host-associated > Plants > Roots >... | reverse complement strand
AAGAGCTGAGTACTGAATCTCAGCGCCAGTCTTTTGCTCTTTCATCACGTATCCGGTGACGGTTGATAAGTGTCGCAGCTCGCGCCACGAATCAAGCGGCACTCGAGCGAAGGCTTGAACGACCGTTGGATCGAAGTGCGCGCCGGAACACCGAATCAGCTCGTCGGCCGCGTCGTCGAAGGAGCGTCCGGCTCGATAAGGCCTGTCCGACGTCATCGCATCCACCGCGTCCGCAACCGCGAATATTCGAGCGCCCAGACATATCTGATCACCTTCCATGCGGTGCGGATATCCGCTTCCATCGTAGCGTTCGTGATGCTGCGAAACGATCTGAGTTGCACCCTCCAAAAAATCAATTCCCCTGAGTATCTGCGCTCCGTATTCGACGTGGCGGCGCATGTGAGCCCATTCGTCTTCAGTGAGCGCCCCGCGTTTTAGCAATATGCCGTCGGGCACCCCGATCTTCCCGATGTCATGAAGCAGGGCGCCGTGTTCGAGGGTGATTAGATTGCGATCAGTCAACCCGATCTCTTTTCCAAGTCGCAGGCAGTAGGCTACGACGCGTTCTGAATGTCCCTTGGTTTCGACGTCTCGCGCTTCAAGCGCGGCGGCAAGCGCGTGCAGGGTCGCCCGGTAGTTCATGTAGAGCTTTTCGAGCGTCATGTTCAGGTTTGTGTTGGCGATCGTCAGTTCGTTTGTGCGGACACCTATCAATTGCTCGAGATGCTGCTCGTATTGCTTATTTGCCTTTAGCAGGGATTGATGCCGAATTGCGCGCGCGACTGCCGTCTCGACATCGGACAGATTAAACGGCTTGGTCACATAATCAAACGCGCCGCGCCGCATGGCTTCAATGGCGCTCTGAATATTCAAGTTGCCCGAGATCATAATGACTACCGTCTCTCGAGAGAGACGAGTGATTTCCGCGAGCAGCTCAAGCCCGGTCATTCCGGGCATCATGATGTCGGAGAGGACCAGATCATAAGATTCTTCTTTTAGATATTCGAGCGCCTCGATTGCGCTGCCTGCCGTTTTGCATTCGTGTAACGGGCTCAGCAAAGAGTGAAGGACAGAAAGAACGTTCGGCTCGTCGTCAATGATGAGGATTTTGATTGTTGGGTGCGATGGGAGGTTCAATGGCGTGAGGATCGATGCGGTCATTGGCTAATCCTTCGAAGCGCGATTTGTTTTCCCACCATTCGTGTCTTGCTGCTGACTCTCAGTTGAAACGCTGTTGAACTACTCGGAGGGGCGAGGCTAAAGAGCGTCGCCACACGAAACTTGTAAATGGCTATTCAGTATCGAAGGGGCAGGAATTGCGCAGTCCCGGGCAAGACGTTGACGATCTTAGAGGATCGGTTCGAGAGGATCAATACTTTTTTAGAGGATAAACCTCTTTCAGGAGATCAATCAGGGGTCAGACTTGAGTTCGTTGACATTTGATCTACGCGCCTTCACCTAATTGATTGAACAGCGCGGAAGTGAATGAGCAGATTGCCCCGATTGACGATGGTTGATTGTTCGACTTCGTGCTCGGTCCGGGCACGTTTATCTAAGGCTTCTTCTCGTCCTTCTTCTTGTCGCCGCCGAAGACTTTCTTGAAGAACCCGCCGATTCCGCTCTTCTTTTTGTCATCCTTCTTTTCTTCAGTCTTGGGCGGTTCCTTTGATTCAGGTTTTGTTGCGGCAACCTTGTCGGGATTGGGAGCTGGCGCAGGGTGAGTGATTTGAGGCTGCTGCGGCGCGGGCTGGGCCACTACCGGGGGCGGAGCATCACTCGTCTTGGGTGCTCGAGCGTCGCGAGGTCGGGAAGGATTAGGACTAGACGGCGCTGGTTGAGGATCGAACCCGGCCGGCGCGACGGGCGGCGGTGCTGGTGCAGGCTGCGCTTGTACCGGCTGCGCTTCTTGCGCCGGCGCGGGAACAGGCGAGCTCGCAGGAGCAGTCTCGGATTGCTGGGCAGCCGGGGGCGGAGTTTCGGGTGCGGCCGGCTTGGCGCCGCCCCCGACAACCAGCGCGACCGCAACGGCCAGGACCGCAACGAGGGCTGTGCCGGCAGCGGCAAAGTGTTTCCAGTTGAGCCCGCTCAAGAATGAGGCTTGCGCGGGAGCGCTCGAACGAGCGCCCTGGGGCTCGGCATAAGTAGCCTGGGGGTTTTGTTGGAAGGGCATTGCAGCGCCGGGCTGGCCAAGCCGCGTCTCCTTCATGTCTCCAGCCGCGGCGGCGCGATTCTGATCGCCGGCGAGCCGCGTCGCTTTCACCGTTTCACCCGAAGGATTGGTTCTGGAAGCGCCGGCTTGCGTCGCGGGCGCAGCGTATCCGCCGGTGCCAGGCCGCGGAGCTTCTAGTGGTGTTGTTATCGCGCCGGTGTTCCGCTGCATTAACATTTTGCGAAACTCGCTCGCGCTCTGATATCGGGCGTCGCGCTTCTTGGCCAGCGAACGCATGATGGCCTGTTCGACAGGAAGCGGGATGTGAGGCGCGATCGTGCGCGGAGGCGCGGGCGCGTCTTCGATCTGGCAGCGCATCAATTCGTATTCGCTCGTGCTGTTGAAAGGCACCCGGCCGGTGAGCATTTCGTAGAGCAGCATTCCAAGCGAATAGATATCCGAACGCGCGTCGGTTTCTTCGCCGCGCACTTGCTCGGGTGACATGTATTCGACGGTCCCGATCAAGTGACCGGCTTTGGTGAGGCGATCGGTTCCCAGCACTCGCGCGATTCCGAAGTCCATCACTTTGATCGTGCCAGTCTCAGTGAGCATCATGTTAGCCGGCTTAATGTCGCGGTGAACGATGCCCATCTTGTGAGCGTGATCGATTCCTTCCAGCGCCATGCAAAACATTTCGACGGCTTGATCGCAAGGCATCGCGCCGTTCTTGCGGATCACGTCTTCGAGCGTTTCGCCGCGCACGTATTCCATGACCATGAAAAAGTCATCGCCCTGGCGGAAGAAGCTGTGCAAGGTGGCAACGTTCGGGTGATTGAGTTTCGCAAGCGTGACGGCTTCCGTGCGGAACCGCTCGACGACATTTGGTTGGCGCGCAAGTTCCGGGCGAAGCATTTTGATGGCGACTTCGCGTTCGAGCATCAGGTCGACGCCCTTGAACACCGCGCCCATACCGCCTTCGCCGATTTTGTCGATGATCTTATAATTGCCTACTACGCTGCCTACCATTTTTTACACCTCGTAAAGTTGAAATCCGCCGGGACCGTACAGCCGTTTGCTATCGATAGCTATTGATCAGGTTAATGATCAGGTTTGACTCGGCCTTTTGTCTAGTAGCCGGAGCGAAGTTGAAGGTTTCGGGCTTCCCTGCGCCGATAGCCACCTTCAAATGAAACGCGCCATACTGAGCGCCCACGAACCCGTTGATCCTGGTTTCCTTGATGTCGGCGCGATTGGCCCCAAAGGTATGCTTGCCGTCATCGCCTTTGAACGTGACTGTAGCTTTGGACACGAACAGCGAACCCTGGCAGAACGTGTTAAAGAAACCGTCGTGATCGTGATACACGCGAAACGGCGCTCCTCCGCCGCGCTCGATAGCCGCGCGCATCGATCGTTCGGCCGCAAGAATGTCGCTGGTTCCGTAGAGCTGGGCGAACCCGAGTAGTCCGTATGCCTGCGGCTTTGCAGGATCGATATTCACAGCCTGCTGCAGAAAGCCGATCGCGCCGCGGCTGTTGTTCGCCTGCATCGCGGCGACTGCGCGATCCGTCAGGTCGTCGTAGTCGGGTCCGGCCGGAACAACCGGAGCCGGTTGACGAGAGTGTGTTGGGGCGGGCGCTTCGCTTGCCTTTGCGGTGATTGCCCCAATCAACGAATTGTTTCCGCCCGCGTCTTTGATCTCACGCGCGATTTGTGGCGTTATGCTGAAGCTCACGCCGCGCGCTTCGACAAACTGCTCGACGCGCGTCGAAGGAGCGCCGCTTTGCAGCAGCGTTATGATCTCGGCCTTCGAGAGCGGAGCGCCGGCGGGAACACCTGAGGGCGGCTTCGAAGGCGTGGTTGTCGTGGTCGGGTTCTTGACTACCGGCGCTCTGGCCGGTGCGCGATAGTTCTCGCGCATCGCGCCGATCACTTCGGGGCGCGCGCCCGCGGCGCGAAACTGCGATTCGACGTCCGACGTGACCTGAAAATCGACGCCTCGTTGTTGAATAGCCTGGACGACCTCGGTCGTCGGCAATGCGTTCAGTTGAACCACTCGCAACAGCTTTTCCATCTCATACGGATTCTTCGTCTGAAGCTCGGCGACACTGGCGGTCATCATTACGGACAGAGCGGACACGGAAAACAGTAAGCCGGTCCGCCGAATCGTTGAAAGAGTCTGCCTATTCATTCCTGTCTTCATAGCTTGTCCCCGAGAGCCCGTTACTGGCTGAGCAGCTTTCGAGCCTCCGCCGCTTTGCGCGCTTTCTCCTTCCGGGCTTCGGCATCGGCGTCGTTTTCTTTTCGAGCAGACTTCGCGGCCTTCGTGTTGGTTGAGCCTTCTACTACAGGTGGCGCACTAGCCGGAGGCCTTTCCACCGGCCTTGCAACTTCAGGCTGCGGGATGGATTGAGGCGGAGGCTGCGCGGGTATCGTTGGCTGACTCGATGAAGGCGCGGGCGACGGCGTGATGCTCTGCGTGGGCTTGGCCGGCGGAGCCGCGGGCAAAGCGCTTTGACTCTTCATTGTGATCAGCAAGGCCACCGCAACGCCGATAATCCCGATTACCACAAACGCCGCAAGCGCGATGAACACCTTTGCGTTCGACTTGGATGGTTGTGCAAGTGGCGCCGGCTGTTGATATGCCGAATAGTTAACCGGAACGTTTGATTGATACGGCATACTTGCCGGAGTGAATTGAGCGGCGGCGCCGGCGGCCAGTCGAGTTTCCTTTGGCGTGGACGCGGTTGCTTGAGGGGCGGAAAACGCCGAACCGGCAGCGAGCGTGGGTGTTGAGATGACCGGCGCGGTTAGAGATGGCGACATTCCCCCGATGGCCGCCAGAAGCACATCGCGAAACTCGCCGGCGGTTTGAAATCGCGCCTCCTGTCGCTTCGCAAGTGATCGCATGATCGCCTGCTCGACCGCTGGAGGAATGCCCGCCGCAAATACGCGAGGCGGCGCCGGCGCGTCTTCGATCTGCATCTTCATCAAATCATATTCGCTGTCGGACTTGAACGGCACGCGGCCCGTCAGCATTTCGTAAAGCAGGATGCCAAGTGAATAGATGTCCGAGCGCGCGTCGGTCTCGAGCCCGCGCACTTGTTCCGGTGACATGTATTCGATCGTACCGACGATGTTGCCTTGCTTGGTCATGCGCGCGGTTCCGAGCACGCGCGCGATGCCAAAGTCCATAACCTTCAGCGTGCCGGTTTCGGTCAACATCATGTTCGCAGGCTTGATGTCGCGGTGAATTATTCCCATTCGGTGAGCGTGCTCGATGCCCTCCAGCGCCTGGCTGAGCAAGCGAATCGCGTGATCGCAACGCATCGCGCCCGACTTGTTGATAACCGCATCGAGCGTATCGCCGCGAACAAATTCCATCACCATGAAAAAGTCATCGCCGTGGCGCACAAAGCTGTACAGCGTGGCGATGTTTGGATGATTGAGTTTCGCCAGCGTAATAGCCTCTGAGCGAAACCGCTCGACGATATTTGGCTGGCTCGCGAGTTCGGGACGAAGCATTTTGATCGCGACTTCGCGTTCGAGCATTATGTCGATGCCGCGAAAGACCGCGCCCATTCCGCCTTCGCCGATCTTGTCCGTGACTTTGTAACTGCCGACCACATTGCCAATCATATTGCGGCCTCCATCTCACGGGTCATTGGCACGGGTTTCGCGCCGTTTTCGGAAGCGGCTCCGACTTTGACGATTGCGACGGTGATATTATCGTGTCCGCCGCGTTCTTTTGCGAGAGAAATAAGACTTTGGCAGGCCGGCTGCGGCGCATCGGCCAATGCGAGTCTGCGGATCTCCTCATCCTCGACAAGGTCGTATAGCCCGTCCGAGCACAGAAGAAACAAATCCTTTTCGCGAAGCGGGAACGGCGCGTCCCACGTCGATACTTCAACCTGCGGGTGACTTCCGAGCGCGCGCAGGATGACGTTCTTATCGGGATGATGCCGCGCTTCTTCGAGGCTCAACAATCCGCGGCGCACCATTTCCATCACTTCGGAATGATCCTGGGTCATCGCATAAATCTGTTCGTTGCGAATCAGGTATATGCGGCTGTCGCCCACGTGAGCCGCAAACGCGTGGCCGTTTCTCAGGACCAGCGCGGTCCCGGTCGTTCCCATGCCCTTCAGGTTCTGATCCTTTTGAGACGCTTCATAGATTTCGCGATTCGCCTCCTGGAAGGCGTTTGCCAGAGCGGGATGAGCGCCGTCCGCCTCTTCGTAGTAGATACGGCTGATGACTTCAACGGCGATGCGGCTGGCGACTTCGCCGGCCGAGTGCCCGCCCATCCCGTCGCACACCAGCATCAGCGATCCTTTGCTTTGGAGGGATTCATCATCTGCGGGACGGACATACTTGCTCGAATCTTCGTTCACTTCGCGAACGCACCCGACATCCGTCAACAGGCAAGCCTCGATCTCGCAATTGAAATCCCGCGGCGCCGCCATCTCGCCGGTCGTTTTCTCGGACGCATCTCCGGCGGTTTTCCGTGGTGAGGGGTAGCTCTGTTTGGCGCTGCGCCTTTTCCAAAAACTAAACATGTATGATTACTCTCTTCCGAGTTGAATTCCAGTTCTTCACTTTTTCCTCTTCATTGCAAAAGTACCGACGATTCTCACGTCGGACCAGTAAGGCTCCACAGTGAAACGCGCCGGCGACATGTCTTCATAGCCTTCCTGTTTTAGCAACAACGAAACCTTATCGCCAACCCTGGCTGGAAATCGAAGCGGGACACTAGCCGAAGCAGTGCCGATCATCACTCCATCTCGCCAAACCTCCGCGGTGCCTTCGGTGAGTTGCACCTCCAGCGTTTTCGCGGCGCCGTCCGAAGCTTTGACAGTTGGCGGGATCGTGGGCGTCTTTGGCGTTGGAACGACCGGCGTGGGACCTGAGAACACCAGATAAGCCAAAAGCACAAAAGCCGCAACGGCAAAGGCCGCCACACCCGCAAGCAAAGGCCAGAACCGCTTTGCCAGCGCCAGGAGGTCAAACCCAGGTTGCGCTACACCGGATTGCGGCGAGGCAGCGGTGGCTCGAAGCCGGTTGACGTCCTGAAGCAAGTCTCGCGCGGATTGGTAGCGGTCACCCGGTTTCTTTTTCAGGCACCGCGCCACGATCGATTCGACCTCGCGAGGAACCATTGGATTCAATGCGCAGGCCGGAGTGTGGGCGCCTTTCATTATCTTCTCGTAGAGGCCCCCGATCGTGTCCGCTTCAAACGGCACGTGGCCGGTTACCATCTCGTACAGCATTATCCCGAGCGCCCACAAATCAGATCTTGCATCGGCCAGCCCGCCTTTGAGCTGCTCGGGGGACAGATACTGAAGCGTGCCGACGACGCCGCCGGTCCGGGTCATCTTGGATGTCGATTCAGATTTCGCGATCCCAAAGTCTAGGAGCTTTACTTCGCCGGTGGGGCCGAGCTTCAGGTTGTTGGATTTTATGTCGCGGTGAACGATCCCGAGCTGGTGAATGTGCGCGACTGCTTCAACCGCGCATTGAAAGATGTAGACAGTCTCGGACATCGGCAGCCGGCCAAGGGCTTTGATGCGCTCGGCCAGGGTCTGCCCGTGAATGTACTCCATCACGATGCAGGGTTGTGAATTGAGCTGGTGGAACTCATAAAAGCGAGCGATGTTTGGATGTTGAATGCTCGCCTGTATGCGAGCCTCGTTGGTGAACCGTTCGATCAAGCCTGCGTCGGTCGCTTCGGTGAGGACCTTCACGGCAGCGACCAGTCCCGTGCGAGTGTTTACCGCGCGATACACCTCACCCATTCCGCCGGCGCCCAGAAAGTCAACCAGTCGAAAGTCACCCACGTATGAGTTAAGGAGGCCAGCTCTTACAACCATGCTTCAAATGCGGAGTGCGATACAACGCGCACTCCGCATTCTCCATCGCTCCAGATGAGCAGACTTAGTTAGTAACCGGGTTGATGCCCATCAGTTCCTTGCCGTAGCGAATCGGCACGGCGAATGAAACCGCCGCACCTGGTTCCCACTTGCCGGCGGTAAAGATCCCGGTGACCTTACCGTGATCGTCAAACACCGGGCCGCCGCTGTTACCGCCGCCGGTCGAGTTGATGGTCAACTGGTAGTAATCGCCAAAGGAGCTGACCACCGGATCGGTGGGTTTCATCTGCCCGCGATGAATCGATCCAATGTTGCCAACGCTGACGGTCGGGTTTGGAATGGTTCTCAGCGTATAGGATTGATTGAAGCGATCCTGTGAGAAGACGACTCCGAACTGCGGCGGCGAAACGCCGGGATAGCCAAGCACGATCGCCGGGTCGCCGGGCTTGATCGTGTCGTAGTTGTCGTTGAATTCGCACTTGGTCAGCGATTCGGGGACGTCGATCTTGACCATCGCCACATCGTGGCGGTCCGAGGTTCGCACCAGATGAGCGGGGAAGCGGAGTTCGTTTTTCGCGAACGTCACGTTGAGCAGATCGTTTCGGCCCTCTACCGCGATTTGTGCGTTTCGCCACATTCCCGCTTGCAGTGTTTCTCCCGGCACCCAATCGGCCGGCGCGTCCACGATTTGAAGCCGCCCGTCCTGGCCGGGCACGGGAGCATAACGGCCATTCGACAACTGCGCTACGAGGATGCCTCGTTCAGCGCCCTGCGGGAAGTGATAGCTGGTCCGCCAGCTCGCGCCGACGTGTCGATTAGTCAGGATGAAACCGTCGCTTGTAACGACGAATCCACTTCCGGTCCCTCCGCCTCCGATGGGGACGCCCTGTTTGCTGTCGAAGTCGAGCGCCGGTTCGATCCTCTGACCGCTCTTGCCCTGGACGACAACATAGCATGCCAGCGCTCCCGGACCTCCCTGCACCAGCGGCTCACCCTCTTGATTGCGATTGGCCATGTAATAGTGGTAAGCCTGCTCGCCGGTCGTCAGATTGATCAGCTTCCACGCAAACTCGATGTACACGGTGGAATTGGTGGCCGCCGTAGCAATCTCCGCGGGAGTCATCATTCCCGGATTCTTGTCGGGTGGCAGAACCGGTCCGTCGGGCTTCGGTTGCGGACGCAGGATCAGGAACGCCGCTACTGCTGCGATGACCACAAACATTGCGCCGCCGCCGATGATCATGTTTCGACGCGATTCGCTTTTCGTCTGGGTGATCATTCGCTCGACCGTCGCGCGGCCCACTTGCCCTCCCGCCGCGGCAGTCGGTGGAGGCGCACTCATCGCAGCACCCGCTGACATCGGAGCTCCCATCGGCGCCGTTGCCGAACCGCCAACGCGAGTCGGAGGCATTCCACCTGGCGTAAAGGTCGGAGCACTGGTGTCCCCGCCGATTCGCGTCGGGCGCATAGTGCTGGCGGGGCGTGGCTCGAGGTCGAACTGGAATTCCGGACCGCCGGCGCCAAACTGAACGACGTCGCCGGGAACGATCTTGGCGGTGCCGACGATTCGCTGCTTGTTGACAAAGGTGCCGTTTCGGCTGCCTAGATCTGAGATCAGGAAATCATTTGGATTCGACTGATCTCGTACGACCTTTGCGTGTTGGCGGCCGACCAGGTCATCGCGATCCGGATCATATTTGACAGTCGCGGACGGGTCGCGTCCGATTGTGAGTTCTCTGAAATGCGACAGCGGAAACTCCTCGACCTGATTGGCCTTCGAGCCACTGAGGTGCCTAAGAACTATGCGCTCCATGTTGGTCTCCTTTTGATAAGAATTCTGGGCCGAATGTGAGGAAGCGGCCGTTCGTACGAGCCTTGGCGCGCTGTCCCTTGTTCAGATTACGGTACATCTTCAGTACAACGCATCCGGCTGTGCTGCTGTCGGATGCCCCCCACACGAGTCTTTGAGAAATCAAATTGGCGCTTTCGTCTTCCAGAACTGTGAACGATCATACTGAGCGGGCCCGCAAGGACTAACGCGAGAACCGCCGCAGGTTGCTTACTCAGTTCAAGGCTTTTTCAAAGCGAAAGAGAGGTGCTTGAGCAGCACCTCGCGCCGGTAATCTTTGGGCCCCGCGCATTTTATGCCTTACTTTACTTTCAATGCAAGAGCAACTTACACCGTGGTCGCATCTAGTCAAACCCGGGGCTTACGGAGACTTGAAGCCGAGCCGCCCCGTTTACTCATGAGCCGAAGTTGTCCTTCGCATCAGCGTTCAGCCGATCATCGCAAGAAGAGATTGATTAATCCTGACTTTGATCGCCAGATCAAGCAGCTAAAACTTGCAATCGCGTATTCGCTTTGATAGCCTCGGAAGCTGGTAGTTGGCCAGCATCGCTCGTGCATCACGGAATGCGAACTCTGCGTTGCGCGAACTCACTCAACCGCATAATGAGGTAGCAAACATGCTGGCTGGTGAAATCTCCGAGGCTCTCACTTTTGACGATGTTTCCCTGGTCCCGGCCCGAAGCGGTGTCCTGCCGACTGAAGCCGACACGACCACTCGCTTTTCTCGCAACATTCCATTGAACATCCCTATCACCTCCGCGGCGATGGATACAGTAACCGAATCGCATCTGGCGATCGCCATCGCTCAGCAAGGCGGCATCGGCGTAGTCCATAAGAACCTTTCAATCGACAACCAGCGCGACGAAGTCGACAAGGTCAAACGCAGCGAGTCCGGCATGATCGTGGACCCGGTGACGATGACGCCCGATCATCCGCTCTCCGACGCGGTCGAAGTTATGGAGCGGTATCGCATCTCCGGTGTTCCGATTGTCGAAGAGAATGGTCATCTGGTCGGCATCCTCACGAATCGCGATCTGCGATTCGAGTTGCGGCTCGATCTGCCGATCAGCGAGGTGATGACCAAAGAGAATCTGATTACCGTGCCCGTCGGCACCACGCTCAACGAAGCGAAGGCCATCCTGCAGCGGCATCGGGTCGAGAAGCTTCTGGTTGTTGATGACAACTATCGGTTGAAGGGCTTGATCACGGTCAAGGATATTCAGAAAGCGATCAAGTATCCGCTTGCGGCCAAGGACGGTTTGGGTCGCTTGCGAGTCGCCGCGGCGATCGGGCCGACCGGCGATTTCGTGGAGCGGGCGGACGAGCTCGTTCGCGCGCGCGTTGACGCGCTGGTGATCGATACCGCGCACGGTCACACCGAGAGCGTGCTCGCAGCATCGAAGACAATAAAGAACCGCTTCCCCGAAGTTGATCTGGTGGCGGGCAACATCGCAACCGCTGAAGCTACTCGAGACCTGATCTCAGCCGGTGTCGATGCGGTTAAGGTTGGGATGGGCCCGGGCTCGATCTGCACGACACGAGTAGTCAGCGGCGCCGGAGTGCCCCAGATCACCGCGATCCTTGAATGCGCGCGGGCGGGCCGTGGCTCGGGTGTGCCGATCATCGCCGACGGCGGGATCAAATACTCGGGCGACATCAGCAAAGCAATCGCGGCGGGCGCCGATTCAGTTATGATCGGATCATTGTTTGCCGGAACCGATGAAAGCCCGGGCGAGATAATTCTCTTCCAGGGGCGCTCTTTCAAAGGGTATCGCGGAATGGGTTCGATATCGGCGATGAAAGAAGGAAGCCGTGATCGCTACGGCCAGGCGGGCGAGACGATGTCGAAGCTCGTTCCTGAAGGCATCGAAGGCCGCGTACCTCACAAGGGACCGCTCGAATCGCTGATACATCAACTGGTCGGGGGATTGCGCGCGGGTATGGGCTATTGCGGTTGCCACTCGATCGCCGATCTTCATGAACAAGCTCGATTCATTCGTGTAACGTCGGCCGGATTGCGCGAAAGTCACGTACACGACGTTATCATCACCAAGGAAGCGCCGAACTACAGAATAGAGTGAGGAGTGAAACGTGATGCGTGAAACGTGAAACGTGATGCGTGAAACGTGAAACGTGATGCGTGAAACGTGAAACGTGAAACGTGATGCGTGACGCTGATGAGAGATGCGTGATTCTATCCGGTCACATTTCACGCCGCGTTCACGCATCACACTTCACGCATCACGTTTCACGCATCACGCATCACGTTTCACGTTTCACGCATCACGTTTCACGCATCACGTTTCACGAGTCATCTGCCTATGCCCCTCGACGTAAAAAGTGCCTGGGACGCATGCGGTGAAGCATTCGATCGCTTCACTTCCGCTGACGACTCATTCTCCGACAACATCGAGCGGCCGGCGGTTGAAAAGGTCATCGGGGACATTGCCGGCTCGCGAGTCCTGGAGTTAGGGTGTGGCTCCGGCCCATTCTCGTGCAGGTTCGCTCAGGCCGGCGCGCACGTAACCGCGTTTGATCTTTCGCAAGCGATGATTTCGATCGCAAAACAGAGAGCCGCTGAGCGCGGCGTCAACGTAGACTTTCGCGTGGCCGACATTCGCAAGCCGCTTCCATTCGGTGACGCCGAGTTCGACGTCATCTTTACGGCTACCGCTCTTCATTATGTTGAGGACCTCCCGAGTTTCATGCGAGAGGTCGCGCGAGTTATGAAAAAACGCGGGCGCCTCGTGGCGAGCGTGCTCCATCCGCTTTCGACTGCAAATTTTCCACTTGCCGACGCCGAAGCAAATGCCGATGGATGGACGGGCCGCTATTTTGGCAAGCCGCTCCGATGCATCGAGACGCCCTGGGTGGGCTTTGGCGAAGTGCCTGAAGAAGGCCGCAGAATCAATTGCCATCATCACACGATAACCGAATATTCCGATGCCCTCGCATCCGCCGGGCTCAGGTTGACTCGGCTACTCGAGGCGGAACCTCCACCCGAGTTCGCGGCGAAGAACGCTGCTCGCTACGAAGAAGCGATGACCCGCCCGCTCTATCTGATCTTCAGCGCGAGCAAAGAGTGACCAGCTAAATGAGTTTCCTGCGATAGTCAGAATAATCCTGCGCATCCTGTTTCGGTTGCCGCTGAAAGAATCACACTCCTACAATACTTTAGCTTTCGGATATCGCGGCATTCAGGTTGCCTTTGAACGCCGCGGCGCGTGATGAACCTCAAGCGAGCAATCATTATCCACAATCCGATGTCGGGACGCCCCGGGCGCCGCGCCGCGAACGCGCGCGCGATGACTCGGTTGCTTGAAGCGCGAGGCTTACAAGCCGATGCGTTCGCGACAAACGGACCCGAGGATGCATCGCGCCTGGCTCGCAATGCCGTCGCCGATCAAGCCGACATTATCGTCAGTTATGGCGGCGACGGAACGTTGAACGAAGTAATTCAAGGTGTCGCAATGAGTGAGACGGCGCTCGCGGTGTGGCCTGGCGGCACCGCGAATGTAGTCGCTCGCGATATCGGTATGATGACGAGCCTCGAGCGCCTGGCCGACATCATCGCGGCGGGAAAGACGAAGCGGGTGGCGTTGGGACTTGCAAGAAGCGAGGATGCGGAGACGAGGCGACACGGGGACGCGGGGACGCGGAGACGCGGGGAAGGAGTTGTCGCCGAGTCCCCGAGTCCCCGCGTCTCCGTGTCGCCTCATTCTCGTTACTTCCTAATGATGGCCGGAATCGGAATCGATGCGTCGATTGCGCGCGGCGTCAACCACAGACTCAAGCGCGCTACCGGAGAGTTTGCGTACTGGTGGTGCGGTATCAAGCATCTTTTTTTTGGGCGCGCGGAGCGGTTCTCGATTGACGTCGACGGCAAGCACTACGAAAGCGCGTTTGCGCTGGTCGGTAATGGAAAAGGCTACGGCGGCGGAATGATGATGACTCCGGGCGCCAGGCTCGAGGAGCCGTGGTTCGAGGTCTTTATTCTTCCTCCCCAGTCAAATAACTTTGCTTACTTGCGGGCGCTTGCTGCGTGTCGAAAGGGAATTCCCGAAGCCGGCGGGGCCACTTTGATTCGGGGAAAGCACATCAAAGCCAATTCAGCGGATGCGCCCTGGGTTGAAGTTGACGGCGAAGTAATCGGACCGTTGCCGATGACCTTTGACATCGTCCCGGATGCTCTTTCCATTATCGTTCCGTAGGACTTCAAGGAGCAGCTATGAAAGCAGTAGTTTCGATCTTGATTGCCTGGTTGGCGATTTCAAATTCCATGGCGGGTGTAAGCATTGCCGCGCAAGCATCGCCAGGGGACACCGCGAAACCCGAAAGCTTCGACGTGGCCGCATTCGACCGCTTGAGGAGCGAAGGCTTCGAAGCGATTTACAATCTCGATTATCAAACCGGGCGTGCACGATTCCTGGAGATGAAGCGAATCGCTCCCGACCATCCCGCGGGCTACGTCTATCTCGCCAATACCTTATGGCTCGAGACGCTGTTTCAAACCCGCCGGCTTACGACTTCTGTTTACACCAGCGGCTCCTTTTACGCGCAGGACAAAACCGAAGACGCGTCAGATGCAAAACGTGATAGCGACTTCAACGCGCTGATCAGGCAGACGCTGGCCGCAACGCGAGCGCGATTGCTGAAGAACTCGAAAGACGTCGAGGCGCTCTACTATGAAGCGTCGGCGTTGGGGATACGTGCGGCATATTACACATCGGTGAAACGCAGCTTTATGCGTTCGATTGGCGACGGCAACGACGCGATCAAGATTCAAAGAGAGGTGATCAAACTCGATCCCAATTATGTGGATGCCTATATGAGCATCGGGTTTTATGAATACGTCATCGACAGCCTCCCGGCGCTTTGGCGATTCGCCGCGCGTTTCGCGGGGCTGAAAGGATCAAAGAAGGCCGGCATCGAACACATCGAAAGGGTAACCAGGGAAGGTAAGTATGCCGCGGATGATGCGCGGGTGTTGCTGCTGGGAATCTACAGCAAAGAAAACCAACCCGAGCGCGCACTCGAGATTATCCAGTACCTGGCAAAGCAGTACCCGCGCAATTATCTGTTCGGAGTTGAGCGAGCCGCGATGCTCTATCGCATGGGCCGATATGACGAAGGCTCGATTTCGTTTGAGAATTTGCTAAAGGATGAACACATCGCTCGTCAAGCGAATGATCTTGTGAACTTTCAATGGGGCGAGGCGCTGTTTGCGAAGGCTGACTATCAGGCGGCGGTCGAAAAATACAATCAAGTGAAACGCTGGCCGAAGGCGGCCGAGGAACTCGTCTCGCTTTGCTATCTTCACGCTGGCCAGGCTTTGGATGCGCTCGGAAGAAGAGATGAAGCATTGGTGGAGTACCAGATGGTCCTGAAACGCGAGAACGTATTCGATTCACATAAGCTGGCTTCGGAGTATGTGAAGAAGGCTTACACAACGGCGAAAGGTGGTGTCCTATGACGGTGTTGCTGGCACAGAGCGGCTTCAACAACCTGTCGTCCTTAGAACTCAGGCTCGAATTGAGCCAGCGTATCGGCAACCATCGTCTTGATCTCTTGGAGAGAATCTATAACGGGGAGACCGCCCTTGCTCATTATTTGAAGGGTAAAATGGAATTTCATATGCACGCTCTCGCGTTCCCCGACATGTTGCTTGATGAGGATACAATCGGCGCTCTCGTCGTCAGGAGAATCAAAGTATGCGCGGTCCTCACTGCCGCTGCCCACGCAGCCGGTCTGGCGCTTCAGAACTATTCCTCCGCTCTGATCATCTTCGGCGAATTGCCTCAGCAGCCGGAAGGGGTGCTTCCAATTCCGAGTTCCGTATGGTTGCAACCTCTCAATAGCTGCCGTATGAAGCTCGTTGATGCCCTTGAGGTGGGTGTTGCGCCAAGGCCCGAACTCATCTGGGCTGTCCAGCAAAGGGAACTCAACGTTCTCTTGCGTGGAGCCGGAATCGAGAACAGTCAATTCGTTTGCCAAGAGATTAAGAGCCAGCCTCAGGTGATAGACAATTTCTCCAGCCACGACGGGGATTTCAGCGGGGATGTTCGGACTTTGTTTACTGATCAGATCAAGAAGCATGTCGGTGGGGTATTCATCCAGACGCGGAATCTGCCGCACCAACTCGTATTCTTCGTTAACAAAGTCGCGAATAAGGGATTGCAGATAACCAAGGCGTTCTTCTGCCCGACGCAACCGGACATAAGCTCCATCAAGGAAGTACATGATGTATTATTGAGGACTACTGCCCAAGCAGTTCCTCTATAGTCCAAACGTGGCCCGTTATACCAGACTCCATTGCTGGTGTCACGCGCAAGGTTGAATGAACACGAACGAAGTTATACCACGCGAAATAGAGCGCATACGCGGCCTTGAGATTCTCCCACTTTCGGCTGAATCCGTTGGTCAATCGCGTCATCCTGCGCATCGCCATTCGTACAGTCAAGTTTTGCCTCTCAATATGGCTTGTGCAGATTCGATGGTATTCGGGATCGCCAATTTGAATTTGTCTTATAGTCTCCACGACCTCCGCTGGGGAGTAGCGCTGCTCGCGTTCTCGCTGTGCGGCGTAGACCTTCACAAGTTGCGCAAAATCAACGCGAGTGCCCAGGCTGTACGAGACGGCGTACATATACGCCTTGAACCCGTCTGTAGTCAGTTGAAAGCGGCCTTGAGTGGCTTCGTTCAACTTCTCTGTAAAGATCATCGTATCTTCTGCGGATCGTCGGCCAAGATGCCACGCGAGCACGAGCTTGGTGTCGCGCTCAATCGCGATGAAGCAGTAAGCATCGCCGATGTTGTCATTCTCGATGCCTTTAGCTTTCTTCGTCTTTTCCTTCATCGCAACCCATCCCCAAACCTCATCGGCTTGAACGTCTTTGACCGCAATGTTCTTGATTCGGGTTTCGAGAAGCCGCTCGCAACGCGAGCCGACAAGCACGAGCAGATCGAGAATCGTATCGCGATGAACACCGGTGACGCGCTCAACGCTTCGAACCGAGCAGCCTTCAACCAACAGGCTGAGAACCATGACGGCTTTCTCGACGGACAGGCGCATTGTGTCGAGCGGTTTGGTTTGAGGTTCTATGAAAGTCTTGTTACACGCACGGCAGCGAAAGCGCTGGATACCTTGGCGGCTTGTTCCGTGTTTCTTCGCTTCTGTTTGGCAGTTATGACAGACCATGTGCGGAATCTCCTATTGAGTCCGCACAGCGAAAGCTCTATAATGCGAGTGTCTAAGACGCATGGCTTCGGCTGTGCGAAGATTGGCCCCGGCGAGAGCGTCAACTCTCGCTGGGGCTTCATTTCGAAATTGATTGGTGAACGCTCACCACGGCCCGCGCTGGCTGCTACCCAAGTAACCAGCGTCGGGCCTTCGTTTTTCGGCCCACAACATCGGCGAGCAAGAATGCTGTGGGCTAGTAGGAGTCTCATAGCATCACCACCTTTAGGGTCACTTCTTCGACTTTGGCCTAATGCGTTCGATTGCGACTTCCTTAGTGCCGATAGGAAGACGCGGACCAGGCATTCGGCTAATGCTTGGCTCGTGGTGCGCAGCGCTCAGAGTCGGGCGCTTAACTCGTTGGGCGTGAGTAGGAATGTGCAGATAGCCCGTGTAGCTCTTGTCTTCGTCTTTCAGTTCCACCGTTCTCGCTTCGCCCTGCTGAACAAGACGTTTCAAAATTACAGAAACCGTGGCGGCAATGTTGCTATACCGGTGGGTGTCGTACCCATAGTCTTCCATTTCATCTCGGACCATCCCCACGGTACAGGGAAACTGACTTGCTTTCAGAATCTCGCGAACTGCATCCGTGATACCCATATCCTCGATGGGTTGGGTCGTCGTAGGCAGAACGCGGGCGCTCTTTTGCATTGTGACCGCTGCGTCGCTCTCCTCGGAAAGAGACCGCAAGCCGCTTATGGTCAGCCGAAGTTGAGCGATGCGCTTTTCGCCTTGCGCATGGCGCACCAAAAGTTCATCCAGTTCGCGTTCTGCTACTACAAGGGCCTTCTTGTAATCTTCAACCATAGAACGGAGTATACATAATGCCGACAAAGAAAGCAACAAAAATGTATAAGGATAAGTCTACCGAGTTTGGGTGGACTGGTGCGATCGCGGAAGCGGAGCGATTAGCGCGAGAAGCCAAAGCCTCGGCTAGTCGGCTACGAGCCACTGCCAAACAATTCAGGAGACTGCAAGCGGAGGGTGCGCCGTTTCCCGGCTCGCGGTCAGCAACACCCTAATAGGACACCACCCGGCGAAAGGCTAGCTTCACATCGCCCTGCCTTTCATTTATCATTCGGCGGGCGCTCACGCCTTAAAAACGATATGAGCGAAGAAACCAGTTACGCGGTCGAAATGCGCGGCATCAGCAAGCGGTTTGGCGATGTGCTGGCCAACAATCAGATCAACCTCGCAATCCCAGATCGCTCAATCCATGCAATCATCGGCGAAAACGGCGCGGGAAAATCTACGTCGATGAACATCCTCTACGGCTTCTACGAGGCCGATGAGGGCGAGATTCTAATCGACAACCAGCCGCGCCAGATATCCAGCCCGGGTGATGCGATCAAACTCGGGCTCGGCATGGTTCACCAGCACTTTATGCTGGTCGAGCCGCTCACCGTCACTGAGAACATCGTGCTGGGCGCTGAACCGACCACGGGGATGTCGATCGACTATCGTAAGGCGCGCGCTCGGGTCCGCGAAATATCCGAACAGTATGGTTTGAAGATCGACCCCGATCGACGCATCTCGGAGCTTTCGGTCGGGCAGCAACAGCGCGTCGAAATTCTCAAGACGCTCTATCGCGGCGCGCGAATTCTGATACTCGATGAACCGACGGCTGTGCTCACTCCTCAGGAAGTCGCCGAGATGTTTGCGATCCTTCGAGGGCTGCGCGAACAGGGCAAGACGATAATCATCATCACTCATAAGCTTGCCGAGGTGCTGGCGCTTTCGGACAACATCACTGTTATGAGAGACGGTAAAGTCGTCGGGAATCTGCCGACACGCGAAGCTACCGCCGAAGGGCTTGCGCGATTGATGGTTGGCCGCGAGGTTTTGCTGCGCGTGAACAAGGACGATGCGAGACCGCGAGACCCGGTGCTCAGCGTGCGCAATCTCACGCTTGGCCGCGCCGAGGGCAATCCGATTCTGGATGATGTTTCGTTTGAAGTTCGCGGCGGTGAAACGCTCGGCATCGCGGGCGTGGAAGGCAACGGTCAAACCGAGTTGATCGAGATTCTGGCGGGCCTGCGCAAGGCCGGCTCGGGCGAAGTGTTGCTTGAAGGCGAACGAATCAACGATCTGGATCCACATCAGAGGAAGCGGCGCGGGATTGCTCATATTCCTGAAGACCGGCACCGGCGCGGGCTGTTGCTCACGTTCGATCTTGCGAGCAACAGCATCCTCGGAGTGCATAGCGATCCTCCGATTTCCGGGTTTTTTCTGTTGAACAACGACGTGATAGTCGAGCGAGCCGAGCGGCTTGTGCGCGAATACGACGTTCGTCCGCCGAACATCGCGCTGCCCGCGCGCGCGCTTTCGGGAGGCAATCAGCAGAAGCTTATCGTCGCGCGCGAGTTTGATATCAACCCGCGGTTGATCCTGGTTGCGCAGCCGACTCGCGGCGTCGACATCGGCGCGACCGAGTTCATTCACCGAAAAGTGATTGAGCTTCGAGATGCGGGAGCGGCAGTGTTGCTGGTGTCGGCTGAACTGGACGAGGTATTGAGCCTGAGCGATCGGGTGATCGTGGTTTATGAAGGCCGCGTCGTCGGCGAAGTAGATCCCAAGGCCGTCACCGAAGAAGAGATCGGGCTCATGATGACCGGCGGCAAATCTTAGCGGAAGAAATGAGAATCCTTGTAATAGGCTCTGGGGGCCGGGAACACGCCATAGCGTGGAAGGTCGCCCAGAGCCCGCACACCTCCGAACTTTATTGCGCGCCGGGCAATGCCGGGATCGCCGAGGTTGCCACGCGGTTGCCGGTCAACGTGAATGACCCGATCGGGCTCGCAGCGCTCGCTGAATCCATTCACGCTGATCTGACGGTTGTCGGACCCGAAGCTCCGCTTGTGGCCGGGGTCGCGGATGCGTTTCGCGAACGCCACCTTCGGCTCGTTGGCCCGTCATCGGCCGCCGCGCAACTGGAAGGCAGCAAGATCTTCACCAAAGAGTTCACCGCGCGTCACTCGATCCCCACCGCGCGTTATGTCGCTTGCGAATCACCTGACACGGCTCGCGATTCGCTTAAGAAATACTTCCAGTTTCCGGTCGTCGTCAAAGCCGATGGGCTGGCCGCCGGAAAAGGCGTGCGCATCGCGGGCAACCAGCAAGAATTCGAAGAGTCGATCAGTCAGATGATGATCGACCGGGTATTTGGCGAAGCGGGCTCGCGGGTTGTGCTCGAAGAATGCCTGATCGGGCGCGAAGCATCGGTGATGATTTTCACCGACGGACGAGACTACAAGGCGATCGTTCCCGCCCGGGATTATAAGCGCGTGTTCGATGGCGATCAGGGCCCGAACACCGGAGGCATGGGATCGTTCTCAACTCCGGAGCTGATCGATGAAGCAACGCTCACGCGCGTGACCCGGGAGATCATCGAGCCGACCCTCGAAGGCATGGCCGCCGAAGTGAGGCCTTTCAGCGGAGTTCTATTCGCGGGTCTCATGCTGACCAGCGAAGGTCCCAAACTAATCGAGTTCAATGCGCGAATGGGAGATCCGGAAACACAGGCCGCGTTGATGAGACTCGACAGCGATCTGGTAGAGATCTTCGATGGGCTCGTTGACCATCGTATCGGATCGATTCCGGTCGACTGGAGCAATGATTCGTCGGTATGCGTTGTGGCCGCATCAGGTGGGTATCCGGGCGAGTTTGAAAAAGGCAAACCGATCGCGGGACTCGATGAAGCGAAATTGTTCGAAGGCGTAATGATCTTTCATGCAGGGACGACGAGCGCGCAAGGAGTTTTCAGTACGTCGGGTGGCCGAGTCCTGGGCGTAACGGCACGCGCGGCCGATCTTGATACCGCCCGCACGCGAGCCTACGAAGCTCTGAGCTTAATCAGCTTTGACGGAATGCACTATCGTACCGACATCGGGATCGGCGATAGTCACGGCTGATAATGGAGCAATTAGCGACGGCTCAGCGGATCGCCACAAGAGCGTCAACGAGTCTGTTTACTACCGCGATCAAAGATCTGGCTGATTGATCGAAGTTGTTACCCGCCGCCTGAGCCTCGGCTGTCTGTGCGAGTTTGCCTACTCCGGCAAGGTTCGTGTAGTAGGTCTGAAGCACCGGGTTGAGACGAAAGCTCGATTCGAGTTGTTCGATGCCAACCCGCACGTTCCTGATGCTGTCTTTGAATTTGATCTTGGTTTGCTCGATTTGCGTCGAGGGCATTCCCACGGATGACTGCTCGCGAATGCGGTTCGCCTGTTCCGCGGTTTCGATTCCCTTCGCGATTCCCCCAAACAGGAAAAGGAACTGACTGAGAATCTTGATCTCGCCGGCAATTTGCTGGCGGCCGGCTCGTATTTCGGTCTGTTGTTTCTCCGCAAAGGTTGTTGAAGCCGCGGGCCTCTTTTGTGAACTACGCCGTCGGGTCTGGGCTGTCGAGGTGCTGGCTGAGATGACAATGCACGCGAGGGCTAGAATCACTGCGCTTTTCAAATGCGCTCCTCCTTCCAAAATGGTCTTGTGATAACTGTATACCAGTCGATGCGGTCGGCGCGAACGTTGGATTCTTCAGAGTCCGATCCGCGAGAGCAGGGATGCGAATCGCGCGTCGGAATGCAGGGCATCAAAGCGTGGGTCCACTTTCAAAAAGACGAGATAGTCTCCCCGTTGTTCGAATGCCTTCTCCAGCCAGTTCAATGCTTCTCCCTTATCGCCCAGCCCGGCGTAGATGAGCGCGATGTGATACGCGGAGAAATAACGTCCGCTCGATAAATTTTTCAGATCAGCAAGAACTTTCTCTGCCTCGTCTTTTTTGCCCGCGAGTGCAAGAGTGTTTGCCATTTCAGCTCGCATCAGGGGTGAGCCACCGGACGCCGCAACCGCCTTCTGAAATTCACTGAGTGACTGATCATACTTGCCCGTCTGTCCGAAGGCCTGACCCAGATAACGGCGCGCGGCGAAGAAGCCAGGATCCAACTCGAGCGCTTTCTGACAGGCGGCGATCGACTCGTCATATTGATGCGTGAAGAAATACACAAACCCGAAGTGCGACCTGATGATCAGCGAGGTCGAATCCAGTTCCGCGGCGAGCTTAGTCTGCGCGACTGCTTCGTCATTGCGGCCAAGCGCCACCAGCAGGTTTGCGTACCACTGATGCGCTTGGGCCGACTTCGAATTCAATTGCAGCGCCCGGCGAAACTCTCGCTCGGATTCGCCCCAATCCCAGTCATTTCGGAATAGCGCGTACGCGAGCGAAACGTGAGCCTCGGCGAGCGAGTCGTTGATTTCCAACGCGCGTCGGGCTTCGGATTTTGCCTTTGGGAACGCTTCGGTTGGAGATTTCGCTCCGTAGGTCCCCAGCATGTTGTAGCAGTCGGCCAGACCCGCGTGTGCCAGCGCATAGTCAGGTCTCAGTGCGACCGCTTTCTCAAAGTTCTCAATACCTTTTGTCAAACCTTCCGTTGTGCGCTGGTTCCAGAAGTTTCGTCCGGTCTCGTAAAGCTCCTCGGCATCGAGATGCTTTCGTTCTTCGTCGCTCAGCTTCAACCCAAGCTTGTCCGAGACGCCGCGCGCGATCCGATGATGCGCCATCATCAGGTCCGAAAACTTCAGCGTCTCCTGGTCGCCCCAGATGCGGGTTCGATCTCGCGCGTCGATAAGCTCCGCATTAACGGTGATGACTTCATCGCGCCGGCTGATCCTTCCGATCATCACCGCGCTGACGCCGAGTTCGCGTCCGATCGCGCCGGCATCGAGTTGGCGGTCTTTGAATCCAATCACTGAGCCGTAGGAAATGACCCTCAGACCCGGAAGTTGATATAGATGATCGATGATTCCTTCGGTCATCTCTTCGGTGACCGGTTCCATCTTTGGATCTCCTGTTTGATTGACGAACGGCAGGATCGCGACTGAATCGATTCGATGCCGCCCGCTGAAAAGGGTAGTCGCGACTACGGCGATCACCGCCGCCGACAGAACGAAGAAAGTAGCTTTCTTGTGTCGCTTGATCTCACTGACCAGATATTCGGCACTGGAAGTCGTGCGAACGCGAGGTTCCGAGCTGATCTCGATGGTATCGCCAATTACCGGAGCCGAGTCATTGCTGCGTAATCGGGTGCCGATCGCATCGCGAGCCCCCTCGTGAGGCGACGAGTCCTTGATTTCATCTTCGACATCCAACCGATGCTTGAGCCGCTTCAGGTCGATCAGCATGTCTTTGGTCGATTGATAGCGTTCATCGCGGTTCTTTGCGAGCGCCTTGCTGACGATGCGTTCGAGTTCAGCGGGAACATCCGGAGCGAATCGCGCGAGCGGCATCGGGCGCTTTCCAAGAATGCTCGAGATCACATCGCCGAAGCTTGCGCCATCGAAAGGCACACGGCCGGCGATCATCTCGTACATCACAACGCCGAAACTGAAGATGTCGGTGCGCGCATCGACGGGTGTTCCGCGAGCCTGCTCCGGAGACATGTAGCTGACCGTTCCCATCACGACTCCGGGATCGGTTTCGACGACTTTCTTGGTGAGCCCTGTCGGATCGAAGGCCGACGCTTCGGGGGATTCGGGTTTCTCGGCAAGCTTCGCCAATCCGAAATCCAGAACCTTGATCACACCATCCGGCCGCACCATGATGTTCTCAGGTTTGATATCACGGTGCGTGATTCCCGCGGAGTGCGCCGCCGATAAGGCGCTTCCGATCTGGATCGCGATGTCACAGATGTCGGTGATAGACATTCGATGCGACAGGATTCGCTGGCGGAGCGTTTCGCCTTCGATGAACTCGGTCGAGATGAAGTGAATCGATTCGACCTCGCCGATCTCAAAAATAGTGATCAGGTTTGGGTGGTTGAGCGCTGAAGCGGCGCGCGCCTCTTGCTGGAAGCGGCGCACTCTTTGTTCGTCCCGTGTGAAGGCTGCCGACAGGAACTTGAGAGCGATCTTACGGCCCAGCCTCGTGTCGCGCGCGAGATATACCTCACCCATCCCGCCCGCTCCGAGTGAGTTCAGGACCTTGTAAGGACCGATGTTGGTTCCGGGATCGATGGCCAAGAGCCGATGCCTCCGCTTCGAGCGAACTCTCGCCTCTTCCTTTTTAATAAAGGCGAGATTGGCTAAAGCGTGCCAAGACTATCATCGGCAGTCTGGCTTTATCAATCCAAGACTAATTCTGGTACTGGTTCAGTTTGAGGTTCAGAGTACAAGCTTCAGCTTGCCTCTGACATCCCCGCGAGCGACGAGCAAGCTAAAGCTTGTACTCTGAACCTCAAGCCAACCAGTACCCTAATTCGTGATGCTGGACTGTTTTCATCAGGTCCAGACGAACGTTACTTGCGGTCAAGTGGACCCTTCTTATCGACCCATTCGTCGTAACCGCCGTTCAACGGATGCACGTTGTGGAACCCGCGGGTCATAAGCTCCTGCGCCACACTGGCGCTTGATGCTTCGTGCGGTCAGGTGCAATAGGTAATGATCGTTCGCCCTTTCGGAATTTCGTTCAAATGCTGTTCGACTTGATCCGAAGGAACGCGAATGGCGCCGGGCAGCTTGGTTTCGGCTTTTTCCCAGGCAGTCGGGTTCCGGCTGTCGATAAAGACAAATTGCTCACCGCGGTCCAGCCGTTCGATTACTTCATCGACGGTGACTCTGGTCGGCTCTGGTACATTTTTCGGAATTGAAGACATACACTCACCTCCGGGATTCAGCGCAACTCTCTCGCATAGCACTCCGCCGCGGAACGCTGTCCAATTGAGGGCAATGGTTATGCCACGGTGGTCATTGCGCCGGTGGACAATCACGATCTCCATCTGGGATAATTCAGGTTTTCGATGAGGCGGATAAATCCCGGCTGTGGAGTCTATGGAGTATGAAGGACCGCGTTCAGACCGATAACGCGCCAAATGCGATTGGACCGTATTCGCAGGCAGTCAAGGCGAACGGGTTGATTTTCGCTTCAGGTCAGATAGCCCTCGATCCGGCAACGATGCAAATCGTCGAGGGCGGGATTCGAGAGCAAACCGAGCGGGTGATGAACAACCTGAGCGCGGTGCTCGAGGCTGCCGGAAGCTCGCTCGATCGGGTTGTTAAGACGACGGTGTTTTTATCGGATTTGAATGACTTCGTCGAGATGAACGAAACGTACGGGCGATTTTTTGGTGAGGTTCCGCCGGCCCGGTCGACGGTTCAGGTATCGCGGCTGCCTCGCGATGTGCGCGTCGAAATCGACGTCATAGCTCTGGCCGGATGAGTCGAGTTGAGAGCTTTTGAATTTGAATGCGGATTGAGCGACTTCGGGCATAATCCAAAATCGCAAATCCAAAATCAAAAATCGCTTTATGCGGCTTTGACAATTTTGCCCGCTTTGAGGCAGCGAGTGCAGACGCGAATACGTTGCGCGCGGCCGCTGATCATCGCGCGGACGCCTTGAAGGTTTGGATTGAAGCGGCGGTTGGTGCGATTGTTGGCGTGGCTGACCCGGTGACCGAATTGAGGCCCCTTGCCGCAGACCTCACATTGCTTGGACATTGCTACGTACCTCCGATAGGAATTTTGCTATGAAAACAAAGCGACAGTGTAGCACGGCCGCAGCGAGGTCCGTCAAACGAATTTGTCCGGCAAACTTCAGTTTGTCGACTTGTGTTTGAAGGCGATGTCGACGAGCCAGAGATCAAGAATCAACGACAAGCCGAAGTTTCTCGCGGATTCCAACAAGTGTCGCGTTCAATAATCAACGACAAACTGAGTTTGTCGGACTTCTCATTAAGGAGCAGAAACCGTGTTTCGTTTCCTCAAACCACTCAGCTTAGCTTTTTGCTGTTCACTCATGCTCGTCGCGTGCAAGGGCTCCGCCGATAAATCGGACATGGAAGCCGCGGCCAAGGTCGGCTCGCGCGAGATTACCCTGAAGCAGGTTGACAGCACCATCAAGCAACAGCTTGATGCGAGCGCCAACAATACTTCAATGTCGCCCGCCGAACTGGTTGCCGCGCGCCTGAGCGTTCTGGACAACCTCATTCAGGAAGAAGCCCTGTATCAAAAGGCTCAAAAAGACAACCTGGTTCCGGATGACAACAAGGTCAATCAGGAAGTACAAAAGCGCAAGCAGGACGCCCAGGTAACCGAGGAGCAGTATCAGAGCCAAATCAAGCAAGCCGGGTTCACCGAAGACGAAGTCAAGGATAAGATCCGGCGGGAACTCGCGATTGGGGCCCTTCGAGAGCGAGAACGAACGCGGGTTAACGCTCCCACCGACGGTGAGATTGAAAAGTACTACAACGACCACAAGAGTGAATTCGTCGCCGAACGCGGCGCCGACATCTCGATGATAGTTGTGACTCCCGCCAACAACGGCGGCGACGCCGGAGCCGAACAAAAAATCAAAGGCATCTACGAGCAACTGCGGAGTAACTCCGACTTCGCGACGGTCGCCGCGCAAAAGTCGGAAGATCAGGCATCGGGCCTCAGGGGCGGCCGCCTCGGGTTTGCTTCTGAGGCGCAATTGAGACAGACATTCCCGAGCCGCCCGGATGTCCCGGCCAAGCTGATGGCTTTGAATGATGGGCAGTACACCGAGCCGATCAAAGACAATCTCGCCGGGGCGTGGTACATCTTCAAGCTCAATCGCAAACAGGAGCAGCCACAAAACCTAACGCTGAACGACGTTCGCGCGGATATCATCAACACGATCACGCAACAACGTCAGCAAGTACTTCTTAACGCGCTGGTGATGGTGACTCTCGCGGAGACCTCGATAAAAAATCTCCTGGCAGAACGAATAGTTCAAAACCCCCAGACCATCGTTGAGATGAGGCCGTCGCAACTATTACAGCAGGCCGGCTCAAAGACTCAGCCGGCAACAGCTACTCAACCGCGATTCGAGAACGAGAATAAACCTGCGCCGGCTCAATCGAATACGGCGAAGCCTGCGGCAGCCAACGCGAACAAGCGATAGCCGCGCCGAAGCTGAGGCGCGAGAGCAGAGGAGCGTAGGCGCCGAGGAGCGCGAGATTCGATTTGACCCAGATCGAAATCATGCCGGTTCCCCGACGTGCTCCTCGGTGCCTCTTGTTCCTCTGCGCCTCTGGCCTCCCGCCATGCTTTTCAGACTAAACGACGTCTACAAATCCTACGGCGGCACCGATGTGTTGCGCGGCGTCACGCTTCAAGTGAACCCGGGCGAACGAGTCGGATTGGTAGGACGAAACGGCGCGGGCAAGACGACCATCTTCCGTCTTCTAACCAGGACGGAAGAGGCCGATCGCGGCGAGGTCGTTCTACTTCGCGGGCTTCGACTGGGTCTGCTCGAACAGCAGCCGGTGTTTTCCGGCGAGATGAGCGTTCGCGATCACGCGCTTTCGGTGTTCACCGAGATGCGCGCGATGGAAGACGAGATGACGCGGCTCGAGCACGTGATGTCCGACGCGAAAGACGCCGCGCTCGATGAAGTGATGCACAGCTACAGCGACTTGCGTCACTCTTACGAGATTGCCGGGGGCTTCAGCTATCACTCGCGGGCCGAGGCTGTGCTTGCGGGCCTCGGCTTCAAACAGGACGATTTGCCCGCGCCGGCAGAACATCTGAGCGGCGGGCAAAAGGCTAGACTAGCCCTCGCAAAACTGTTGCTTTGGGAGCCGGACGTTTTGCTGCTGGATGAGCCCACAAATCACCTCGATGTAAATGCGGTCGAGTGGCTTGAAGATTTTCTAGCTCAATACAAGCCTGCATTCGTCATTATTTCGCACGATCGATATCTGCTTGATCGCACGATAACCAGAACAGTGGAGATTGAAGCGGGACGCGCGTCGCTCTACACCGGGAACTACAGCGCCTTCACGAAGCAGCGCGCGGAGAGACGCCTCGCGCAGCTACGCGAGTACGAAGGGCAGCAGGAGATGATTGCGCGAACCGAGGATTTCATACGCCGGAATATCGCGGGACAGAAAACCAAACAAGCGAAATCCCGCCGCAACATGCTCGAGCGTTTGGATCGCGTTGAATCCGTGCGCGAGGACGCCGTCGGCAACTTCAAACTTCAAAGTGTAGCGCGCGCGGGCGACAACGTACTTGCGGCGGGTGATCTGGCGGTCGGTTACGGAACCAACGCGCTGGCCGGCGACATCTCTTTTTTGCTCAGGCGAGGCGAGCGGCTGGGGATAATAGGTCCAAACGGTTCAGGCAAGACCACGTTTCTCAAGACGCTGCTTGGCGAGATCAAGCCATTGGCCGGCGGCTTCACATGGGGCGCCAATATCAACCTCGAGTATTACGATCAGGAATTGTCGAGTCTGGATTTTCAATCAACCGTGATCGATGAAATTACATCGATCGCCCCACGAGTTGCGCCGGGTGAGTTGAGGACTTATTTAGCGAAGTTCCTGTTCACCGGCGACGACATTCTTAAACCGGTCGCTGCGTTGTCGGGGGGTGAGCAGAGCAGACTTGCGCTTGCGAAGCTTATCTACAGCCGCGCGAATGTGCTGGTTATGGACGAGCCCACGAACCATCTGGATATTCCATCGCGCGAAGCGCTCGAGCAGGCGCTTGCCGAATACGCGGGCACGGTCATCATGGTGTCGCACGATCGATATTTCCTGGACAAGCTCGCGAGCGAGATTCTTCATTTTGAAAACGGCGCTGCGACTTATCATACCGGCAGCTATTCGGACTTTTACGCTGTGCATCACCTGTCGCAGGCAAGCATCGAGTCAGTCACTCAGCGTGAGGCCCGGCCAAAAGCAACGCGTCCCGCAAAGCCGAAGGCTCGCAAAAAACCACGCCGCACCGTTGCGGAGATTGAAGAGCAAATTCATGCGCTCGAGACTGAACTGGCCGATCTCACGGAACTGCTGGCAAACCCTCCCGCGGACTGGCGCGCGGAACAGTACGCCGCAATCAACGGACGCCAGGAAACCCTCTCGGCTGAATTGAGCGTTCTTTACGCTGAATGGGAGGGCGTCTCAGCCGAGGCCTGAGCCGTCAGTTTAGCCTCACGAGAATCGCGCGCCCAACCTGATAACCGCTTCATCAATATGGTATAAGTAAGCCCTCGCAGTAGACTTCCGCGTAATAAGGTGGCGTTATGCACATCGAGTCTCTGAAAGTTTTTTGCGACCTCATCGACACGCGCAGCTTTTCGAAGGCCGCAGTCAAGAATTTCATCTCGCAATCAGCCGTCAGCCAGCAGATTCGAGCGCTCGAGGATCGCTTCAACCGCAGGCTGGTCGAGCGCAGCCGGGGCGGGACTCTCGTGCCGACCGACGCCGGAATGACCTTCTATCAGGGCTGCCGAGAGATAATGGATCGGTTCAATGCGCTTACCGAAGAGATGAAAGGATTGGGCAATATCGTTAGCGGACAGGTGCGCGTGGCGACCATTTACTCGGTTGGTATTCACGAGTTGTCGCCGGTGCTGAAGCGCTTTATCAAGTCTTATCCACAAGTGAATGTGCATATCGAGTACAGCAGGCCCAACAAAGTCTATGAGGACGTGATCAATCACGTGATCGACATCGGGATCGTTGCGTATCCGTCAGAGCGCCCTCAGATCGACATTATCCCTTTTGGAAACGATCCGCTGGTTTTTGTTTGTAGTCCTGAACACGAGCTTGCTTCGAAGAAGCGCATCGATATCGGCACGCTGGATGGGCAGCGCTTTATCGGGTTTGAGCGGGACATCCCAACCCGCAAGGCCGTGGATAAGATTCTTCGCGATCGCGGCGTTACCGTTCAGTATGTGATGGAGCTCGACAACATCGAAACGGTCAAGCGATCGGTCGAAGCTGATCTTGGCGTGACTATCGTTCCTCGCGCGACGGTGCAAAACGAAGTGCGAGCGGGAACTCTGCGCGCGGTCAATTTCACGGAGAGCTTCGCAAGACCAATAGCGATCATTCATCGCAAAGGCAAAATATTCAGCGCGGCTACGCGAAAGTTTATCGAGATGCTGACAGCCGGTCAGCCGATCGCGCGAACTGCGGCGGATTGAACGCTTGCTTTGACAATCGAGCAAACGCGCCGCTATGATAACGCTTCGTTACGGGGCGTGGCTCAGCCTGGTAGAGCGCTCGGTTCGGGACCGAGAGGTCGTTGGTTCGAATCCAATCGCCCCGACCATCAAGCGGGAGCAGAAGTGCTCCCGCTTACCATTTCAGTGGAAACGCCAAAGCGTTAGGACAAATGAAAGGGACGGAACCACAGCTATGGTCCCGTCCCTCTTGTAGGTTGGAAGACGCTCTCTACTTCTTTTCAGTCTTCGAGGTTGATAACATCAATTCGATGCGAGCGAGTCGCTCGGCCAGTTCCGCGTTTTGCCGCTCGAGTTTCTGTACTTCTGTGTCCTTCCGGCCGATCCTCTCACTAAGCGTCGAGATGTAAATGTGCGCTTTTTCAAGTTCCTCGAGCAGACCTCGCATCCGCGCGCCGATCTCGACGATTTCGTGCCCCTGCTCATCAACCTTTCTCTCGCCGACAGCCGGCAGGTGCTTGTTGTTCCACATGAAGTCGGCGTGCTCTTCGATGGATTCAAGAGTGTAGGTGGGTTCGAAAACATAGTCAGCGAACAACTGGACCCCGCGCTGGAAGATTGATCCGTTCACATCGAGCTTACCAAGCGGATTTGTTGTTCCGATGCCTACGTTGCCACCGGACTGTATCCTGACCAGTTCGTTTGCACCGGATGTTTGCAAATCACCGCCGGTGTTAAAGGAGAAATGCTGGACTCCGGATGGGACATAAAACTGCATTTCGCCGGCCTGAATGCCCATTCCAAATCTGGCCCCCGCGGATGATGGGAAGAGTTGGATTTTATCTCCGGTTGCACCCGCAAAGGTTATTGGCGCTGTCGGCGAGGCGTTGCCGATTCCGACGTTGCCACTCGCCGAGATATCAATACTGCTGGTCGGCGCGCCGGGCCGGATGCGGAATGGCAGGCGTGAACCGCTAGTAACATCTCGCACAAAGAAATTTGCTTCGTTGCCGGCAATGTCCCAGGTCTGCGCCGTGAAGCCACTTGCGGCGGTTTGCTCCAGCCGGTGTGCGGGGGTGTCGCCCGTAGTAATATGAAGGTCCAATACAGGCGTCGCTGTGCGCAACCCTACCTTGCCGGTGCTACTCACCTTAAGGGAGTTGGCGGGCGCTCCCGCATCGACCTCAAACACAACGGTTCCAGTCTCCGAATTGCCGGTCGCGCCTTGATCTACAAACCCCAAAAAACTGGCGCCACCACTGGCCGAGCTGTTCGCCCTTATTTGCCAGTTATTGGTTGCGAAGCCGGCCCCGGTGCTTGTGTCGTCGAACTGGATCCGCGTGTTGTTCTCTTTTAACCTGATCGTGTCGAAACCGAAGTTCTCGTTGTTTACGCAATCAAGTCCTATGCAAGCGCTGCCCTGAATGATCACATCGTCCGCAGTAACCACGTCCTGAATTGTGACGGTGCCACCACCTTTCTTCTTGCTCTGAGTCGTCTGGTTTGCGACTTGTGGCTCCGCACCCTCTTCAGGAGCACCCGAGAAGACTGCGCCGTTCTCAATTAAGAAGGACCCGGATTGAACGCTGATGGTTGCCGGCAATTGGCCGCTTTTTTGCAGTTCCTGCATTACCTCTGCGCTGTTGCCTTTCTCCCGTGAAGCCGCGAGGGCTTTCCTCGCTTCACGGCTCAATTGGGGGATTACGCGCAATTCGTAACTATAGTGACCATCAGGGAGGTTGAAGCCCTTATCGTCGAGGAACTTGAAAGACGCAGCAGCACCGCCCTCAAACTCCTTCCGGTATACTTCACCGGTTGGCGACGCCACGGTCAGGACCAGCCGGCTGTATGCAACTTGCGGTTGAAATGTTATCTCTGTCGGGCTTGATGCGATAGCAGCGACGGGTTCATCGATCTTCTGTACTTGAGCCATTGCTGAAATGCCGAGCCAACAGACAATCATCGACACGGATATTGAATTAACGATCAGTTTCTTGGTTTTCATGATTCTTCCTCCAGTGACTCTGTCAGGTTAATTCGAGCCAATCAATTGCGCCGAGAGCTGGCTGAATACCTGGAAAGCATTCGGCTGGCTCTCCACAATAACTGGATTGGCAAATAGCTGGAACTGCGAAATGCGGTGAGATGATGTCAAAGCTCTCGAATCGTGTCAAGGCGCAAAGTGAAGACATTATTACTAAACGTCCAGCCTCTCTTCGGTGCGCTACATCGCACGTGAAAACTGTTATCTTCATAACGGCCAGCGCAAATTCGATGCTAGTGGCAACGCTCCCGAGCGTGATTAAAGAGTGAACGGCTCATCCGGTTTCCGGTATGCAAAAAAACAACCGATTATGGTTTTGAAGAAACTTCAGGTCGCTGAAACGATTGCGGTGGCGTTAGCTTTATGCTTCTCGTGACAGTTGCGAAAAAACAGCAATGCCGCTTCGAAAGGCGTGGAAGTTACATTTACCGGAGACGTGGCGCTGAGTTTCCTCGAGAATTGCGCCGAGTGTCATAGGCCCGGCGCCATCGCACAATTCTCGAGTAAACCAAATCACCCAATCAGCCCGGCAGCAGGAACTAAGCACGCGAGAAGGTTGACCGGGGAAAAGAAAAGCTGGACTATCTTTCATTCCGAAGAAGCATCCGCGCGGCCTGGATCGGAATCGGTTCGGCTGCCGGCCCGGTTGCAGAATGTATGATAGCGCGGAGATTCATAGTGAGAGGAAGAGTTCAGGGCGTGGGCTTCCGCTACTTCGCAATTCGGGCTGCGCGGGAGGCCGGGATTTCCGGGACAGTTAGAAACCTCGGCGATGGATCGGTGGAGGCGATAGCGGAAGGCTCAGCGCCTGCAATCGACCAGTTTCGCGAGGCTCTCAAACGCGGTCCTTCATATTCTCATGTTACCGAGGTCGTCGAAATCGAAATGGCGTTCAGCGGGGCTTATGCGGGATTCGACGTCGTGTTTTGATGCGCAGGCTGCCGAGCGGCTAATAATTCAGGAGAGATTCCGTGGACAATTTGAAAGAGATGATCCGCACTGTTCCCGACTTCCCAAAACCGGGAATCATGTTCTACGACATAACAACGCTGCTGAAAAATCCTTATGGATTGAGGACGACGATCGATCGGCTTGTCGAATTGATCGACGATCCGAATATCGACACGGTGATTGGTGTGGAGGCGCGAGGATTCATCTTCGCGCCTGCGCTCGCCTATCGTCTCAAGGCTGGGTTTGTTCCAGTGCGGAAGCCGCGCAAATTGCCTGCCCCGACTGAGTCAATAACATATGACCTGGAATACGGGACGGATACACTCGAGATTCACAAGGACGCGATTGGCGCCGGACATCGAGTACTGATCGCGGATGATCTTCTGGCGACGGGCGGGACAGCTCGCGCGGTTGTGGATTTGGTGGAGAAACTCGGGGGAGTCGTGGCGGGGATTGCGTTCGTGGTTGAGCTGACCTTCCTGAATGGCCGCTCGCGGTTTGCCGGTCACAAGGTTGCCTCGTTGCTGAAGTACGACGAATAGCGGCGGGCGATTTCTGGACACCCGAAAACCAACTCTGCTAGTTTAGTGCCGATGTGCTCCCGTAGCTCAGCTGCATAGAGCGCTCGCCTCCTAAGCGAGAGGTCGCGCGTTGGAATCGCGCCGGGGGCACCATTACTTTCCTCAGAGAATTCGCGCGCCCGTCGCAAAGTCGATTGCGGTTCTAGACTGCCCTGCCTGAAAGAAGCCCGAACTCAATGTGTGTGACGCGCGTTAACGTAAAGTCCGAGCAAAGCTGCTATTATGCCGTAATAAGACTCTGCGAGGCGGACGAGCACTGAAACCTTTTCGAGACGCGGGCCACTAACTGGTTGGACTTAGGTGAAGCCGATATGATGGAGGCGATCAGCCTGGTAGGCCAGTCAAGCGGACGCGTCGGGACTTTGATGAATAGTTCGGAAGAACTCATCGCGCGCGCCCGCCGCGGAGAAGATGAAGCTTTTCGCCTCATCTTTGATCGCTATGGCCGTCCGGTTATCAGCTTCATTTACGACATGGTCGGCCAGCGGGATCTGGCGGAAGAATTAACCCAGGAAACTTTCGTGCGGGCTTACAAAAACCTCAATAACATGAGAGACGAAACGAAGCTCTCGACCTGGCTGTTCGGAATCGCCAAAAACGTCGCCCGCGAGTCGCTTCGATATAAACATCGAGAAACTGATAAGGTCGGTATCGATGACGATCGAGTGATCGAGCTTAGCGACGGAAAACTTCCGCCCGACCGTCAGCTGTTGGACAAAGAACTTAGTGGTGTCATCAAGGACGCGCTCGGGGCTTTGGACGAAGATAAGCGGGTTGTGTTTACGCTGAAGGTGTTTCAGCAGCGGAGCTACGAGGAGATCGCCCAGATCACCGGGTCCTCCATACCAAAGCTGAAGACCGATTTGCATCGCGCGCGGGCTGAGATGCGCCGCCGCATCAAGCCTTATCTGGGAGTTGGCTATGAAGTGTGAAGAGTGCGAAGTACTCATCGAAGATTACGCGGACGGCGTGCTTGATCAGAAGTCGGCCGGGCCGGTGAGAGAGCATTTAGCTTCCTGCACATCCTGCTCGGCGTTCCATCAAGAGTGGACGCGAGAGCAAGAGATCTATTCGCGTTATCAGCGTGACGTTGAAGTCACGCCGCTCCTGTGGTCGTCGATCGAGGCAAGGATCAAGCAGGAGCGTGCCGGAGCAAGAGATGGAATGCTCGCGCGTCTTCGAATCCAGCTTGGCGGATTGTTTGCGGGGCCGAGGTTTAGTCCGGCGTTCGCCGCCGCGCTTGTGGTTATTGCTATCGCGATCACGGTCGTAGTCATGACTCTGTTGAACTCCTCGAATCAACGTGAACAGTTGGCGGGAACCAATAAGAACGTAGCCAGCGCGGGGCCGACGGCGGAGGGCGGAAACCCGAGCGCTAAGCCACCGACACCTGACGCCGGCCGGAAGGAACCGGAGCCGAGCCAGTCCGTCGCGATTAACGCGCCGACCGAACCTGCCCCGAAGAAGATTCCAGCCGCAAAACTCGTGGCAGCCCGACTCACGCCGGATCAACTCGTGCGTGAGGCCGAGCAGAAGTACCTCGCCGCTATCTCGATGCTGTCACGCGATGTCAATCGCCATCGATCTCAACTTGACCCGATCATGCTTGCGCGATTCGACGCCGCGCTTGGGGACATCGACCGCACCATCAAGGACACTCGGCGCGTAGTGAACGACAATCCTGGTGATCCGATCGCGCTCCAGTATTTGCTGGCGGCTTATTCAAAGAAGGTTGATGTGTTGAGAGAAATGACGGCCGGAAGTGAGAATTGAACGGACGGTCCCTCGGGTCGTTGTTGTACACATTTGTGATATTTATTATGCACCAAAGAATAGTCATAACGTTTGTCTGGTTCGCACTGGGACTTTGCCCGTCATTGGGGCGCGCGCAGGAGGCGCCGGCCGCCGCTCAAACGCCCCGGCCGGCGGCAAAAACTCCGAAACCGGCGAAGCCGTCGACCCCGGAACCGGCTCCTGAAGCCACTCCCAAGGTCTGGAGTCAACGAGAGAACATCAAGGTAGAACCCGTAGATGTGAAACTCGCTCGCGGGGGCAAGGTCGTCATCAGCAGCCGGGCCGGGAACATTATGGTCACCGGGTGGGACAAAGACACCGTGCAAGCCATTGCGTCGAGTGATAGCGGTCCCGAGCCGATCGAAACTCAAACGAGCGGGGACGCCGCGCATCCGCGGTTGTTGTTGACGGCGTCGACTCCGTCGGGACGCCGCTTCGGCAGGGAAGTAAGGCTCGAAGTGAAAGTGCCGCGCTATTCGGACATCGAAACCCTCGACGGCCAACGCGGTGACATTGTAATCAGCGATGTCGAGGGCACAACGGTTATCAACACAGGCAATGGTGACGTCAAAGTTATGCGGGTCGGGCCAACCAAGGTGAGCCGACGGAATGGCGATTTGACGGCGAGGGATGTGAGGGGCGATTTGACAGCCCGAAGCTTCACCGGAGAGATCGTTGTTGAAAACGTGACAGGTTTGGTGGACGTAGCCGCAACGAACGGCGACCTGACGATTCACAACGGCGGGGGGGACGTGAGGGCAAATTCGGCGATGGGCAGTATTGAAATTCGCTGCGCAAAGGGCCGTGCCGACGTGAGCAGTGCGAGCGGCTCTATTACCTTGACCGGGGTTGGCGGCGACGCCGACGCATCCACTGCGAGCGGCGAAGTCATATTCACTGGACTGCTGCGAGCCGGCGGCAACTATCGTTTGAAATCGCTATCGGGCGAGGTATTGATGACGATTCAGCCGGATGCGCCGGGATTTACCGCAACGCTTTCCACGTACAGTGGAGGTCTCGATACCGACTTTCCTCTGAAAGTCGAGAATCCGGTGCAGCGCGGTCCCATCAATCGACGACTGACAGGTCAGTTCGGCGATGGGCAAGCCAAGATCGCGCTGGACTCGTTCAGCGGAACTGTCAAGATCGCCAAAGGAGCGGCGGCGTCGCTCAAGACTTGTAAGTAACCAGGTAACTCGCTCTCTACCCGAAGAATTTCAACCGAAAAATATTCGGATTGGTGAAACGCCGGCCAGCCAACGGCCACTAACAGGGCAGAATCTGCTACAAACCGATGGATGGAGGATACGATATGAGAAAGAGCTTGATTGCTGTGTTCATGGCCGTCACCGTTTTGTTTGCGCTTGCGCCCGGGACTCCGGGTTATCAAACGCGAGAGCGCGAACGCACTCGAACAACTGTTAACACTGGGGGTGACGACGACCGCGGCGACTTCGCCGAGAAAGATGAGTTTCGCCAGACTTATCAATTGTCGGCCGGAGCGCGCGTCGAGGTGCAGGGAATCAACGGGGTTGCTGAAATAGAAACGTGGGAAGGCAGCGCCGCCGAAGTCACGGTAGTTAGATCGGCAAGGTCGCGCGAGGATCTCGAGTTTCACAAGGTAATCGTCGAACAGACGCCTTCGAGTCTTGTCGTGCGCGGAGAGAAAGACCGCGAGCGGTGGTCGAGCGCCCGAAATCGTGACGTGCGTCAACGCGTGATGCTCAAGCTGCCTCGTCAAATCGATCTCAGCGTCAGCGGCATCAACGGCAAAGTGGGAGTCGGTGAGGTCGACGGTCCGGTGCGGTTGAGTGGAATAAACGGAAGAGTTGATGTCGCTCAGGCGCGCGGCTATTCGGACATTTCCGGAATCAACGGCAGGGTTAAGGTCACAATCACACAACTGGGTGCGCGCGGCATACATGTGAGCGGTGTGAATGGCGGCGTAGAGTTGTTTTTCGCCGAGGAAATAAACGCCGACCTGGACGTCACCGGTATCAACGGCGGTGTGAATGCGGACGTCGCGAATGTGACGGTGATGGGCAAACTGGACCGTCAAAACTTCCACGCAAAGATTGGTTCTGGGGGCTCACCGATTCGAGTCAGTGGTGTCAACGGCCACGTCAAGCTTTCGCGAGCCGGATCTCCCGGATAGGATTTGGAACAAACCGGCATAGAGCTTCGTCTAATCCTGGGACAGTCAGAGGCGGCTGTTCCTGGCAGGAATCAGCAATCCACTCGATCAGTCTTGGGAGTCTCGGCGGATGAGACCAGCAGCGCTCTTTATTGCGCTATGTTTGTGTTGTTTTGAGACACGCGCTCACGGCGTGCAGGCCGCTGCGAAAGCGCCCGGTTCAACCAACACCGCGGCGGCTGCCACGTCCGCTGTCGCGCTTCCAGCCGCAAAAGCCCAGCCCGTAATCCTGCCACGCTTCAATAAGCCACCCTTGATCGATGGCAAGCTCGACGACGATATCTGGAAGAACGCGGCGGTGCTCGGCGACTTTTACCAGACTCAACCCGGAGACAACATCGCTCCATCCTATCAAACCCATGTCCTGTTGGGGTTTGATAGCAAGACTCTCTACATTGCATTTCGTGTGAACGATGACCCCGCCAAGGTGCGCGCGACCGTAGCAAAACGCGACGGCATTTGGGATGACGACACCGTGCACGTTCTTCTGGATACGTACAACGATCAGCGCAAGGCCTACATACTTGGTTTCAATCCTCTGGGGATTCAGTCGGACGGCATCGTGACTGAAAGCTCCGACGGCTCGCGCGAGGATCTCAGCCTGGACATCGTCATGGAATCGAAGGGCTCGTTGACCGAGGACGGTTACGTCGTGGAAGTGGCGATACCGTTCAAGTCACTGCGCTATGAGGCGGGCAAGGGGAAGCTGTGGGGCTTCAACGCGGTTCGCCGAATACGCAGGCTCGATAATGAAAACGATTCGTGGATGCCCATTTCGCGGGACAAGTCCGGGAGGCTAAATCAGGAAGGGCATTTGACTGGCCTCGAAGGAATATCAACCGAACGCACGCTCGAGATCATTCCGACATTTACGTCGTCTGAGAGCGGTCGGAGAGTGCGAACCGTTTCCGTGAATGCGGTCAATGCCGATCCGAATCTTCGCGACCCGGGCCGATTCGTCAACCCCTCGGTTGAAGTGGATCCGGGGCTGAATATAAAGTTTGGCATCACCCCGACCATAACCCTCGATCTCACGGCCAATCCGGACTTCGCGCAAGTGGAAGCCGATCAGCCGGTGTTGACCGTAAATCAGCGATTCCCGATTTTCTTTTCGGAGAAGCGGCCGTTCTTCCTGGAGGGCGCCGACATTTTTCAGACGCCGCTTCAGGCAGTGCACACGCGTACGATCATCGATCCGGACTACGCGGTTAAGTTGAGCGGTAAGCTCGCGCGGAACTCATTTGGATTGTTGCTGGCTACAGACAACGCTCCCGGTAACTTTACCGAAGACGAAAGAAACGACCCGGAAATTCTCCCAGACATTGCCAGGTTCCTTCACAAGAATGCCTATGTCGGAGTGCTGCGATTGAAGCGAGACGTTGGGAAGGAGCACACGCTGGGCTTTATCGCAACCAGTTACAACTTTATCGAGCGACACAATCAACTCGCCGGATTCGACGGATATTTTCGACTGGACCCGCAAAGGACCTTCAGTTTTCAGGTCCTCGGAACAACGTCGCGTGGGCTGTTTTATGACTCTGCGTTGAACGACAGTTTCTATCGAACGGGCAATGCTGTCGGCTACTACTGGAACCTCGACAAATCGGGACGGCACGTTGGCTACACGCTTCAGGGGCAGGGCCGAACTCGCGACTATCGCTCCGATGTCGGATTCGTCAGACGGACGAATACAAATTACCAGGGAAACTTCTTTCGCTACAGCACGGATCCGAAACCGAAGGCGAAGTTGATCTCGTGGCGAGTCATCGGCGGCACCGAAATGAATTATGACTGGCGCGGCCGGATGCAAAATCTTGGGGGCTTCACCAATATCGGATTTGACCTGACGAAGCAGACATTCTTCAACGTTGGCTACAACGAATTCTACGAGAGACTCTTCGAGGAAGAGTTTGGAGCGAAACGAACCGCGACCCAACCGGGCGCGTTTTTCGGCAACGACTCGGAACGATCTACACGCGGGCGAGCCGTGAATGGCTTCTTTGGGACCAGCTTTTCGAAGAAGCTTTCCTCATTCGTATTCGCCGGTCATCGATGGAACGTTTTCGACTTTGATTTCGGCGCGGGCCCGCGCTTTCCGCGCGTCAGCCCGGCCGGCATTGCCGATCCGGACGCCCCACTGGATCCAGGGCCGGCCGACACATTCGACCTCGGCGTGAGCGTCGAATACAAGCCGACCGCCGCGTTGCGCGCCTCGCTTGATTACAACCGAAACAGATTCACGAGAACCGATACCGGGAGATTGGTGTTTGTTGACAACATCTACTCGATCAAGTCGACGTACCAGTTCACTCGTTTCGTGTTTGTTCGCGCGAGGCTCGATTTCGATTCGCTGTCATCCTCGGTGCGCGGGCAGTATTTGTTCGGCTGGACCCCGAGTCCCGGCACCGCTTTTTATGCGGGCTATAATGACGATTTGAATTACAACGGATTCAGTCCGTTCACAAACCACGCTGAGCGCGGGTTTCACCGGAATGCCAGGACGTTCTTTATCAAGACTTCCTATCTGTTCCGGCGAAGCATTTGATCAACCTCTGCACACATCTCAGGAGGGAGAGAGCAATGAAAATCAAACGATCCCTGGTGCTTTGTATTTCGGTATTGTTGGGTCTTAGTTCGGCTGCGATGTCGAGCGCGGTGTTCGATCAGGAAGCGCCGGTCGCGCGCGCAATGACTGCGCCGCAGCGCAGCTTTCTCGGCGTCGAACTTGGCGAGGTCACTCGTGACACAGTACAACGCCTGAAGCTTCGCGAGGAGCGAGGCGCATTGATCGAAGAAGTCACCGCGGGCAGCAGCGCCGCTCAGGCGGGACTTCTGACAAATGACGTGATCGTCAAATGGGACGGCGAATCGGTTGAAAGCGCTCGCGAGATTTCACGGCGCATTCGCGAGACGCCGGTGGGTCGCAGCGTTCGCCTGGGTGTAATTCGGGAAGGGCGGGAGGTTGAAGTCAACGTGAAGATGGGCGAGCGCCAGGCAATCATGACGCGTCCGAGAATCGTGAGCACTACGCCGATTGTCCGTGCGGAAGTGAGAGCTCAAGCGATGCGCGCACGAGAGGAAGCGCGAGCGGCCACAACTCGAGTCCGGGAGGAAACGAGAGCGGCCCTTGCTAAAGCGCGAGGGGAGACGCGAGCCGCGGTTCGTGTGAGGGAACAAGTGCACGCGACGGGACGCCTCGGAGTACAGCTTCAAAGCATGACGCCTCAGTTGGCTGAGTACTTCGGACTGTCGAAGCGCACCGGCGCGCTCGTAGTGTTTGTTTATGCAGACTCAACTGCAGCGAAGGCGGGACTCAAAGCCGGCGATGTAATCCTGTCTGCTGCTGGGCAAATAGTTGAGTCCCCGATGGATCTGCGGCACGCGCTCGTCGCTAAACCCGAAGGCGCGGTGGAGCTCAGAATCCTGCGAGACAAGCAGGAGCAGACTCTGACAGTGCAAATTGAAAAGCGGAGCGGAGTATTGCTTGAGGATGGAGACTGCATCGAGAGCGGCGTACGAGCCGCAATCGAATCGCTGGACATCGAGATCCCTGGAATTGTTGTCTCACCAGTGGGGATTCAGATTCCACAAGTCGCTATCAACCCGATGGTTGTTGCCGCGCCAGTCATCAAGATCGATCCGATCGTTGTTCCAGAGGTGAAGATTGCGCCGATGAATATCACGGTACCCAGGATCAGGATTGATCCGGTCAAGATAGTAGTTGTCCCAAAGCGGGTCGAACTCTAATGGAAACCGATCACCGCACCGCCCAGCGTGCGGTGCGGTGATCGTTGGTCATTGTAAACTTCGGAACAGAGAGGTTCCCGGCATCACCGTCGTTCCTCACGTGTCCTCGGAAATCCAAGACGTGCCAAGGTTCCCAGTCGCGAATGTCCCAGGAGATCGTTCGCGCTCCCCTTCTTAGCTCAAATCACTTCGGAGTAACAACCCAGCGCAAATTTGAATCTAAGATAACTGCGTTGACGCGTCGGATGGGGGGACATAGAATCAACGACAAGATCACGAATGAAAAGGCGGGAACGATGGGACTATTGCCACGCGAGGAGAAGTACTTTGGAATGCTAAATCAGCTAGCCGGTCGGGTAAAGGAAGGCGGCGAGCTGTTCGTCAGGATCTTTGAGGATTATGGAAACCACGCGCACTACGCGGAACAGATCAAGGGAATCGAAGTGGTGTGCGACGATCTTGCGGCAAAGATTACGAAAAAGCTCAATTCAACTTTCATAACTCCGATTGACCGCGAAGACATTTACCTGCTGGTGACCGAGCTCGATGACGTCATAGACATGATAAATGATCTTGCGCGGCGCTTGGATATCTACAGCGTGACGAAACCTCGTCCGGACGGCGCCGAGATCGCAAGTCTGCTTGCGAAATCGACTGTGGAGATTGAGAGTGCCTTCGCGATGCTGGAGCAGAATCATGGTCTTGGCGAGCATACGGCGAACATCTCTCAACTGGAGAAGCGAGCTGATTCTCTTTATAGCGACGCGGTTCGCCGATTGTTTCGAGAAGAAAAGGACCCCATCGAAATCATCAAGTGGATGTCGATTTACGAAGAGCTGGAGAACTCGATCGATCGATGCAAGGATGTGGCGGAGGCACTCGAAGCTGTGGTCGTTAAGAACAAATAGTGTGGGCCGGATCGTTGACGGGGACGTGGATGCCGAGTAACGACTCGGGCTCTTTACGAGTGTAGAGGCATCGTCCCCCTTCCCGAAATCCCAACAGACACAAGCTTCAATTATCATTGACTTGAATTTCCGGCGATGTTACAAGGTTATCGCGTTCGCAAGTTTAGCTGGATTTGAGTCGCGATCTTGCGCACTGGTTACCTCACTGCGAACGCACACGAGTTTGCCCCTCCGCTAGATCACCTTATTTACTGTCGCGCCCCGATTTGCCTTCTCTCCGTTCTTATCTTCGCCTCCGGCGCCGAATGCACCACTTAGAATGTTTGGCGGCCGGTCGTGTAGGATTCGTGGGATCATTGTCAGCTAACCGCAGCGACGGTTCCCATCTAGCCGCTCCTCCTGGATAAGGAGCAAAAGTGTTTCTTGACTATGTCGGCGAAACTGGGCGAATCGCTTCTTAAGGACAATCTAATAACGCCTCAACAACTCAAGGAAGCGCTCGACTATCAGAGGATCAACGGAGGGCGTCTGGCATCAACTTTGGTTAAGTTGAGCATGCTGTCCGACGAAGAGGTTACGGCGGTGCTGAGCCGTCAGTACGGAGTACCGTCTGTCAATCTTGACCTCTTCGAGGTTGATCCGGCGGCCGTGGCATTGGTTCCGCAAGAAACCGCGGAACGCTACTCGGTCCTCCCCCTTTCGCGCGTAGGCGCGACGCTCACGCTTGCGATGGTCGATCCGACCAATGTCTTTGCAATTGACGACATCAAGTTTATGACCGGCTTGTCGGTCGAGCCTGTAGTTGTAAGTGAGACAACACTCAATGCCGCGGTCCGAAAATACTATGGCACCTCGCGCGAGATGGAGCTGGCTAGAGTCATGGAAGATCTGGTCGCCGAAACGACCAGTATGCCGGACTTTGAGGATGACATCGATCAGCTCGAATTCGACAACACCGATGAAGAGATCGACTTAGAGAATCTCGAGAAGATGGCCGAAGACGCGCCAGTCGTGAAGCTGGTGAACGTCATTCTTGTTGATGCGCTGCGGCGCGGAGCTTCGGATATTCACATCGAGCCTTACGAAAAGGAATTCAGAGTCCGCTTTAGAATGGACGGGGTGCTTTACAACATAATGTCGCCGCCCATGAAGATGCGCGATGCGCTTACATCGAGATTGAAGATCATGGCCAGGCTCGACATTGCCGAGAAAAGACTACCGCAGGACGGGCGCATCAAGATTCGAGTGCGGCTCGAGAATCGATCGCGCGAGCTTGATTTTCGTGTGTCGACCTTGCCTACGATCTTCGGCGAGAAGATGGTGCTGCGCTTACTCGACAAGGAAAACTTGCGGCTCGACATGACTCAACTCGGATTTGAGCCAGCGAGCCTGGAGAAGTTCAAGCGAAATATTTCGAAGCCCTACGGGATGGTGTTGGTAACCGGGCCTACGGGATCCGGAAAAACCTCCACGTTGTACTCGGCCCTTCAGAGCTTGAACACGCCCGAGACAAACATTATGACCGCCGAGGACCCGGTCGAGTTCAACCTGCCAGGCATCAACCAGGTTCAGATGAAGGAATCCATCGGGCTCAACTTTGCGGCGGCTTTGAGGTCTTTTCTGCGGCAAGACCCGAATATTATTCTCGTTGGAGAAATTCGTGATTTCGAAACCGCGGAGATCGCGGTGAAGGCGGCGCTAACGGGCCACCTTGTTCTCTCTACTCTGCATACCAACGACGCGCCTTCCACGATCAGCCGTCTGATGAACATGGGTATTGAGCCGTTTCTCGTAGCGACTTCAGTGAACCTCATACAGGCGCAGCGTCTGGTAAGGCGCATCTGCAAAGAGTGTAAGACAGAAGTGCGTAGTCTGGACGAGGCCCTAATCGACGTCGGGTTTCCGGCCAGTGAGTTGAAGGAAATCAAGACCTTCAAAGGCGCCGGCTGCAGCAATTGCAATGGGACAGGCTACAAGGGGCGAGTCGGTTTGTATGAGGTGATGGAGATAACGGAAGAGCTTCGCGAGTTGATTCTGGTCGGTGCATCCGGACTGGAATTGCGCCGCAAGGCAATGGAAGACGGAATGCTTACACTCAGGCACAGTGGCCTGGAAAAGATACGGCAGGGAATGACTACCCTCGAAGAAGTTGTTAGAGAAACGGTGAAATAGTTCCTGGAGGCGATATGCCTGAGATTGCTTTGAGCGAGTTGCTTCGAAAAATGATTGAGCACGGCGGTTCGGACTTGCACATAACGACGAACTCCGCACCGATGGTCCGAGTGCACGGCGTGCTGCGGCCGCTTGAATATGCCGAACTCACGCCGGCTGAGACAAAGCAGCTTGCGTATTCGGTTTTGACCGACGCACAGAAGCATCGATTCGAGGAGACACTCGAACTCGACTTCTCATTCGGAATAAAAGGATTATCAAGATTTCGCGCCAACATCTTCAACCAGCGAGGAGCGGTCGGTGCGGTGTTCAGATCGATCCCATATGAGATTAGATCATTCGAGGAGCTTGGTCTCCCCGCAGTGATTGACAAACTGTGCGACAAACCGCGTGGGCTGATTCTGGTCACCGGGCCCACGGGTTCGGGTAAGTCAACCACTCTTGCGGCCATGGTCGACAAGGTCAATCGGGATCGTCACGAGCACATCATTACCGTTGAGGATCCGATCGAATATCTGCACGGCCACAAAGGGTGCATCGTCAATCAGCGGGAGGTACACGCCGACACGCACACCTTCGCGAACGCGTTACGAGCAGCACTTCGGCAGGATCCAGACGTCGTGTTGATCGGTGAAATGCGCGACCTTGAGACTACGGAGACGGCATTGAGAATCGCGGAGACCGGTCACTTGACGTTTGCGACACTTCACACTAACTCGGCGGCGTCTTCGATTAACCGCATCATCGATATCTTTCCGTCGGGCCAACAGGCGCAGATTCGCACACAGCTCTCGATGGTTCTTGAAGGTATTGTCACACAGTCGTTGCTGCCGAAGGCTAATGGCCAGGGCAGGGCTCTGGCGATGGAAGTGCTTGTACCAAATTCCGCGATTCGAAATCTGATTCGCGAAGACAAGATCCATCAGATCTATTCAATGATGCAGACGGGTCAGGACAAGTTCGGGATGCAGACATTCAATCAGTCGCTCGCGAGTCTCTATTTCAAGAAACAGATAACTCTTGAGATGGCGATGGCTCGTTCTTCGAATTCGGACGAGCTTCAGGATCTGATTAATCGCGGAGCGGCTGCGCTACAGACGCCGCCTGCCCGCTCGCCCGGTTACCCGGGGCAGGGGACAAAGCCTCAGGCGCCGCTCGGAAGAGTAGGAAGATGACGCGCGAAGTATTGCGAAGATGAAAACGGGAGAGCGCGCTGCTCCTTGTATTGCCCCCGCAGCCCCGTAACGTTTGGTAGTACTGGAACTCAGGAGATCCACGATGCCTACATATGTTTTTAAGGGCCGCAATCGTTTGAACGAGATCGTAGTTGGTGAGCGCGTTGCTGCCGACCGCGCGACGCTCGAAGCTATGCTGCGGCGCGAGCAAGTTATTTTGACCAACGCCCGGGAAAAGGGCCGTGAGATCAGCCTGCCTAAGATTGGTCGAGAAAAGGTCAAGAGCAAAGATCTGGCGTTGTTTACGCGCCAGTTCTCGGTGATGTTGGACGCCGGTCTGCCGCTCGTGCAGTGCCTGGAGATCCTGGGGCAGCAGCAGGACAACAAGTTTTTTCAAAAGGTGATATTCCAGACTCGCGCAGACGTTGAGGCTGGAATGACCCTGGCCGATTCGATGGCCAAACACCCGCGTGTTTTTGAGCCGCTATTCACGAATATGGTTGCGGCGGGCGAAACCGGTGGTATCCTGGACGTCATTCTGCAAAGACTCTCGACTTACCTCGAGAAGATGGTCAAGTTGAAGAGCGATGTGAAAAGCGCGCTCATCTATCCAATTGCAGTAATCGTAATTTCGATTATTGTGATATCCATCATAATGATTGTTGTAATACCGGCGTTCAAGAACATCTTTGAGGGGCTGCTTGGTCCGGGCGAACGACTGCCGTGGCTGACCGAACTGGTGGTGACTATCTCGCAGTTTATGGCCAGTTACTGGTGGCTGATCGGCTTGGTTTGCGGTCTTTCGGTCTTCGGCGCCAAGACCTGGTACAAAACAGAAAAAGGGCAGCACTTCATGGATGGGCTAATCCTCAAGATGCCTGTTTTTGGACCGATTATGCGCAAGATCGCTGTGGCGCGGTTTAGCAGAACTCTTTCGACGCTGTTGAGTTCGGGCGTGCCTATTCTTGAGTCTCTCGAGATAACCGCGCGCACTGCGGGTAACATCATCGTTTCAGAAGCAATTCAGAAAGTGCGCGCCGGAGTAGAGCAGGGCCAAACATTTGTTGAACCCTTAAAAGCGAGCGGAGTCTTCCCGATAATGGTCTCGCAGATGATAGGCGTTGGAGAGCAAACCGGCGCACTCGATGCGATGCTGTCAAAGATAGCAGACTTTTACGAGCAAGAGGTCGACGCCGCGATTGCAAACCTTCTTAGCCTGATGGAACCGGCGATGATTATGTTCCTCGGTGTCACGATCGGCACCATCGTGATCGCGATGTATCTGCCGCTCTTCACGCTCATCGGAAAGTTAGCTGGAGGTCATTGAGCAATCGAGGCATCGTTACTCTTAATCGAGGAATGAGATAAAAGAATCGCCGCTGATCTAGCCGAATAGATCAGTGGCGATTGTTTTTTTGTTGGAGAGTAATCGAGTTCAGATTGTGCGGATTTGTGGCGCGTTTACGCAGAATTCTCGGCGGGTTCGACGCATGTTTGAACTTGATCGCGCAAAAAAGAAGGGATCGTGGTTGACACTAGGATTGATTTCGGTATAATCGAGTTTTGCTCGTAGCACCAAAAAGCAGACAAGCGATCTTTGAAAACTAGATAGTGCATAAAACGAACCAGACGTTCTGAGAGTTTTGAGCGGAAGAGACCAACAGTAGAACGGTCATCTTTTGGCTACGGCCTGAAGATGATCAGAATTTCAACTGAGAGTTTGATCCTGGCTCAGAATCAACGCTGGCGGCGTGCCTAACACATGCAAGTCGAACGCGAAAGCCCCTTCGGGGGTAAGTAGAGTGGCGTCCGGGTGAGTAACACGTGGGTAATCTACCTCCGGGTGGGGAATAACCAGTCGAAAGATTGGCTAATACCGCATAATGCAGCGGCACCTAATGGTGATTAGTTGTTAAAGCGGGGGACCTTCGGGCCTCGCGCCTAGAGAGGAGCCTGCGGCAGATTAGCTAGTTGGTGAGGTAACGGCTCACCAAGGCATCGATCTGTAGCTGGTCTGAGAGGACGGCCAGCCACACTGGCACTGACACACGGGCCAGACTCCTACGGGAGGCAGCAGTGGGGAATTTTGGGCAATGGGCGAAAGCCTGACCCAGCAAC
>Ga0070699_100000304_pt1 | contig 47718 bp, 37 predicted proteins | sample KBSK1503metaG_FD_65473 | JGI IMG/M metagenome (GOLD analysis project Ga0070699, IMG submission 65473) | Corn, switchgrass and miscanthus rhizosphere microbial communities from Kellogg Biological Station, Michigan, USA - KBS K1-50-3 metaG | ecosystem: Host-associated > Plants > Roots >... | reverse complement strand
ACGACCAAACGGTTCGACGCCAGGTCGACCCGTGAAAGATCGCCTGGCGGCGTTAAGATGCCGCTAAAGGCTTAGGGGCAGGTTGAAGCCGTGCTCACCAGACCCGCCAGGTCGCGAGGCTTTGAGATGAGAAACGCGGTCCTAGGGAGCTGGGCCCGGACCGGGCTGGCGGCCGCCGTCGTCGTTCTGATACTTGGGACGGTTGCCGTCCTCGGGGCAACCGGTCACGTGGGTGACCTTCGCTACGTCAACATCCCGCTTGTCCACCCGTGGCCTCCGACCGGCTACTACCAGAACCCCTTCAACCCAACCGATCGCGGCGACATCGTCAGCGCCTCCGAGGCCGCAAAGGTGAAGAACGACCTCGTTGCGGACGGACAGGTAGAGCTGCAGGCAGACCGGGCAGCCGACCCGAATCTCCTGGCCGGAGCTGACACGGGCAATCGCTTGACCAAGCTGCGTGCCGCCCTTGAGCAGAACCGCGCGGCCGGCGTGTCGGAGGACTTCACGAACCAGCTGACATCGGTCCGCGTGGGGAAGCTAGCGGACCCGAATGACGCCTCGGTGACCTGGTGCGTTGAGGAAGTCGGCACGTCGCGGATCACCCTCACGAGCCTGACAAACGGCCAGATCATCAGGCAGTACACGATCCGTTTCGACGACAAGTTCTGGATGGTGTTGGTCGGTGGTCGCTATCTGATCACCGACGCTGAAGTCCAGACCGAGACAGTCTCGTCGTGAAGCCCTACCGCTTCGGGCGCGCCGCGATAGCGGCCGTCGCCGCTTCGCTTCTCATGCCGATCGTGGCGTTGGCGGAAGATCCTGGCAACGGCGGGACGGTGAGCGTCGGTCCGGTCAGCACTGGACCGGTCGTCAGCCAGGGATCGGCAGGTTACGACCCGAACGGCATCACCGCCACTGCGTCGACCAAACCCAGTCGGCCCGGAACGACAAGCACCGAACCCACCTACAACTACCGGCCGGTGCCATACAACGCGGCACCAGGTTCGTGCCCAACGACGCAGACCAATGGCACCATCAGCAATCCCTGCGCGCAAATACCGGTGTCGGTATGTCCGGCCGGCCAGACGGGCTACTACGTCTACGACTCGAACGGCAACTCCCTCGGCATCGTCTGCGTTCCGAACCCGACCGACAGCCTTCTGCCTTCCACGACTCCAGAACTGGCACTCGCGAATGAGGCCAGCTCGCGGCAACCATGGCCGGTCCTAAGACTCGGCATCAATCCAAGCACCGGTCTCACCGGTCTGCCGTCGTGGTTCTGGCTGAGCGGCAGCTCATCGATGCCAGATGCGGTCGCGTCGTCAGGTCCGCTCACGGTGAGCGTGCGAGCGCGGCTCGAGGGCATCAGCTGGGAATTTGGCGATGGGCTCGGCTACGCCTCTCTTGACCTCGGCCAGGCGTATCCAACACAAAGCGATATCCAGCACCTCTATCAGACCGACACGTATCGCGTGACCAACGGTTACACGGTGATCGCGATTCTTCGATACCTCGTGACCTACTCGGTCAACGGCGGACCCTGGAAGACGCTCGGTGTGAAGACACGTCCGATCAGTCAGCAATACCTCGTCTATCAGTTGCAACCGGAGGCGGTGGCAGGGCAATGAGCGCGAAAGCCGAATCGAGACCTCTCCGTCTGGTGGCTGGAACCGTACAGCGGCGATGGCGCCTGGCCGCGCTGTTGGGATTACTCGTCGGCCTGGCGCTCGCTGCTTATTCACTTGTCGTGCTCGGTCCAGGCGCCGACGTCAATCAGATGGTTTCTGTGCTGCGTGCGGCCAGGGCTATACAGGCCGGAAACATCATCACCCCCGACGAGTTGACCACGTCGCTTCTCCGGACTCAAGACCCAAGCGTCCTGGCAACGCTTATTCGCGACTCGGACCGCTCGCGGATCATCGGGCAGACTGCTGCTTTGGACGTGCCGGCGGGCGACCTCATTCCGGTTGCCGTCGTGGCACAACAGTCGAGTGTCGGAATGGTCAGGGCGGAGCTTCCGATCCGCATCATGCCGGCAGACCTTAAGGCTGGCGATCACGTCCTCCTCCTGGTCACTGCCACCGCTCAAAACGGTGCAGCTATCGACATCGTGTACATGCAGGACGTTCGCGTCCTTCAAGTCAGCCAGGGGTCCGCTGAGCTCTGGATCCCTACGAAGCTCTTTCCGCAGGTCGTTTGGTACGCAGACCACGGCGGGATCGTCCTGGCGACGATGCAACCCGGGGACATACAGCAGGGAATCCCAGCGGGCGGGGCAGCCGGATGACAGTTCTCGGTGTCTTCTCGGCGCGGGCCGACGGGGCCACGACAGTGGCCGTCGGACTTGCCGCCGTAATGGCTGCAAAGGCGCGGACGTTACTGATCGATCTCGACCTCGATAACCCCGAGGTCGCGACTGTCCTTGATGTCGATCCCGAGGTCGGCATCTTCGACCTTGCGTACAAGGCGCAATTGGCTCCGGTCGACCGCGACGAGCTCGAGGAGCACACCGGCGTACGAGATCGCATCGCGGTGCTGCCAGGGATCAACCACCGGGACGACGTCGATCGCATCACACCGCATTTCCTGTCAGGGCTGATAGACGCAGCGTCGCGACACTTCGAGCATGTCGTGATCGACCTCGGCCGGATGCCGACGCTGACGGCGGCCGTTAACTTGGACAGGTTGCTGTGGGTGGTCACCCCCACAGCGCGCGGTACAGCCGCCCTTGAACGTCGCTACTGGGAGGCCGAAAGGGAAGACGCCGCGTGGCTCACGAAGGCGGCGTTGGTCGTCAATCGCCACAACGGGCGCGCGTTCACCGGCTTCGAGCGCTACGCGGCGGACGAGTACGGACTCTCGACGGGCGGCACTCTTCCGGAGACGACTGACTACTGGACGCGGGTCGACCTGCAGCATTCCGTGGATGCGCTGAACATGGCGGAGATCCACACAGCCGATCCCCGCTACGAGAAACATCACGGACCGCAGGCGCTTGCGGCGCGCCGCGCCTTGGAAGCCCTGGCCGAGTCCTTGACCCCGGTCGATCTCACCGCGGTAGAGAGGCGGTGACATGCAGATTCTCGAAGCCACAACAGACGAGGTAAGGCAGGCCGAGACCTACATCCTTCCGGCATTCCAAAAGAGCCTCGAAGACCTGCTGCGCGAGCGCAAGGATCCGAAACCGCAGTTCTCGGACGACAGGGCCATCTTCGGTTTGGCCGACAAAGCCGTGCGCGATTACCACGCTGCCACGGCGCGTTCTTCGACGTTACCGCAGCTCTCCCAGGTCCAGTTGTGGGAAATTCGGCAACGCCTCTACATCCAGCACAGCGCCCTGGGGCCTCTGGGCGAGCTGCTGGCTAAAGAAGGCGTTGAAGACATCCACATGAACGGCCTCGACCACGCCTATCTGGAATACGGCGACCATCGCGAGCCGTTGCCGCCATTATTCGAGTCCGAGGACGAACTCATCAGCGTCGTCCGCTTCTACGCTGAGCAGTCGGGGCGACGGTTCGACGTATCGAGCCCGATGGTTACGGTCACGATGCGCGATGGCAGTCGGCTCAACGCAGTGCTTCCACCTATTGCGAAGCCGCTCGTCGTAACCATTCGAAAGCAACAGCTGCGCCGCTTCCTCAGCTTGGCCGACTTGGTGCGGTCAGGAGCGATCCCTTCTCGTGCCGTGCCGCTCCTGGAAGCTGCCGTGAGGGCGCGGTTGAACATCATCCTCAGTGGGCCAACAGGAACGGGCAAGACGACGCTGGCGCGCGTGCTTGCGCTGATGATCCCCGAAGACGAGCGCACCTGTGTACTCGAGACCGAGACGGAGCTCTGGCTTCATGAGCTCCGCCCGCAGTTCTTCAGCCTCGAGGAACGTGACGCGAACGTCGAGGGCGCCGGCCGCATCACGATGCAGGATCTGTTTCAACGTGCCGCTTTGCGCCAGCGGCCGAAGCGGATCATCGTCGGCGAAGTTCGGGGCATCGAGGCGCTCGACATGATCCACGCCATGTCCAGTGGCCACGACGGAAGCCTGACCACGCTTCATGCCAGCAATCCTCAAACCGCGCTGGACCGGTTGGAGGTGCTCGCGATGTCCGCGGACCGGAACCTTGCTCCTCACGTCGTCCGTCGAATGATCGGTGCCGGTGTCGACCTCATCGTCCATCTCAGTGCGTACCACCGTGCCGGCAAGGAACTTCGTCGACTTGCATCTCTCGCCTTCGTCGCCGAGAACCGAGAGACTGATCTCGGCGCACCCGTCGTTTCCAACGTCGCCAGCTATCGCGTCGTCGACGACTCGTGGGATTGGCGACGGGAGGCGGTGGCGCACATGCCCGACAAGATATGGAGAAAGCTGCTGGCAGCAGGCGTCAATCCCGACGACGTGATCCGTGAGGTTATCGGGAATGGCGAGTCTTAGAACCGTTCTAGTCATTGTCGGTCTGACCATTGCCTTTGGCGCTTTGGCAGCCATGGCGGCCGACGACCTGACTGCCACCGCCCGGCGTCTGCACCACAGGATCGGTCAGCTGATCCGGCCAGAATCCGTTCGCGTCGCGCTCGCTCAGGCAGGTCTGGAGTCGATCCCCGTCCAGGCGTGGATCTCGGCGCGCATAGCACTCGCCCTTGCGGCCGCAGCCATCGCGTGGGAATGGTTTTCCCTGCCAGTCCTAGCTCTGATCGCTTTTCTTGTCGTGTACCACCTGATCGGGACAGGACTCGAGTTCAGGCGACGGGGCTTTGAGGCTCGCCGTCAAGAAGCGCTTCTGGAGGCCGTCCGCCACGGCATCGCGGTCATGTCGCGGTCCGGCAACGCGACCTCAATGCTCGAGGCGCTCGCGGATGGAGGTCCCTACGAAGTCCGGCCGCTCTTCAAAGAGATTGCCTTGGCCGGAGGCGGCGGGCCGGTAGGAGAGGCTTTCGTCCGCGAGCTCGAAAGAATCCGGGAGCGCATCGCCGATCCGTTGTTCGACGACGTCGTTCTGGCGCTGACGCTCCATTGGCGGCAGGGCGGGAAGCTTGTCCCGGCACTCGAGGCGGTCGTCAGCGATTGGTCGGAGACGCTGCGCCTTCAACGGGAGGCGAAGGCATTGCGTTCTGGCGTCGAAGCGTCGGTGTTGCTGCTTGCGCTGCTTCCGTTCGTGTTCCTGATGACGCTGCAACTGCTCGCACCATCGTTGCTGGCCCCTTTCCGGACGCCTACGGGTGAGGTCGTGTTCGGACTTGCCATCGGCTGGATGGCGCTTGGCTACGGGATCCTCCAGCAGATGTCCTTGCCTCCGCGGGAGAGCCGGTTGAGGCTGCGTGAGGCCTTGCCGTGACTGCGTCGATGGTGGACGCGCTCGTGCTGTCAGGCCTGACGGGTGTCGTGGTTTCTTGGCTCTTTATAGCTTGGCCGCGGCGAATGACGGCCGAAGAGTGGATCGTTCACAGGCGGTCCTTCCAGCGCGCGCACGACGTGGCGAGCCAGTCCGGCCAACGCGCCTTCAATCGGCAGCGGTCTTTCATGGGGGCCAGGATCCTGCCCGATCAGGATCTTGCTCTGTTGAACCTCGCAGGTTCAGGCGCACCGGTTTCCCAAGCGGCCGCTCTCCGTCGTGTGGCCATAGTCGCTGGCAGCTCTGCAGGCGTCGTCCTTGTCGTCGCTGCCTTTGGCGGCATCGCCAGCGGAGCCACCGAACTCGCGGTCGTTTCGCCACTCTTGGCGCTGGCAGTAGCGGTTGCTGCTGGGATTGCTCAGTGGTTGAGCTGGAGATTTCAAATAGCCGGCATCCGCGCCGCGGTCCGCAAGGATGTTCCACGGCTGTTGACGGGCGCACGGGTTCTGCTGGACAGCGGCACAGCTAATGCGGAGCAAGCACTTGCGGCGGTGGTCCGTACCTATGCCGATCCCGCCGCTGAGTTGCTGCGCGAGGCCCTTCGCCGAAAAGAGGTCCGTCGCATCGACTTTGAAGCAGCGGTGGACGAGGTCGCGGATCGGTATGCGGTCGAGGACATGCACCGGCTCGCCGATAGCCTCCGCGTAGGTCATCGATACGGGACTGGAATGTCCTCCTTGCTCGTGGAGTTCGCCCAGCGAGCCCGCACCTCCTGGCATGCCGCCTATCGCGAGCGAATAACTCGAGCTCCCGTCCTGATGACCGTTCCCACGCTGATCTTCTTCGTGCTTCCGCTGCTGATCCTCGTCATGTTCCTCGTGTTCACTCCGCTCATGGGCACGCTGGCGCGGCTGTGAACGAGCGGGGTCAGGCGCTTATCGAGTTTTCGTTGACAGTCGGGCTCCTCATGCTGCTCGTGGTCGTCACCGCACAAGTCGCGATTTTTCTGAACTTCCGCTCGAGTCTTGAGCTTGCCGCGAGAGAGGGCGCCTACCAGGCGAGCTTGGTCGGTCACCAGCCAATCGACGGTCAGCTCGAAACACAGACGCTGTGGGCAAAGCTTGAGCCCGGCGCGCAGCCGGTCCAGGTCACGGTGACGCGGGAGGGCAACCTGATCGTCGTCACCGCGAGCACTTATGCGCCGGCGATCCTTCCGATTCCCTTCCCGCCCTTCACCCGCCTGCCTGTGCAGGCTCGTTCGGTCCACACGATCGAGCAGTTCCAGCCGGGATCGTCGTGAGAACGCAGTCAGGTCAGGCGCTCGTGGAGTGGGGGCTGAGCGCTCTCGTGCTAATGCTGTTCGCGTTTGGCCTTCTGGCGGTTGGGCAGATCGTCGGCGAAGACATGGCCATTCGCTCTGCTACGACACAGGCCGCGTTTGCGGCTGCGCGGGCACCGAGCGCGGCCGCCGCTCAGCAGTACGGCCAGGCCGCTGCTGTCGAAGCCATCCGTGGAACTCAGGTTGAAGACTTCCAGGTGACTATCGATACTGGCTCCTTTCTGCGCGGATCGATCCTGACCGTGACAGCCAAGGGGTACGCAAGCCTGACTGCGTTCCCGGGCATCTCGCAGTTGCTTGGTGGAAGAGTTGAGCTGACCTGGCAGGCTCACGCGCTCATCGAGCCGTATCGGAGCAGGACACCATGACGCGCGAGGCACAGAAGGGTCAGGTGCTTGTCATGTCCGCACTGGTGATGGCCTTTTTGTTCTTACCGCTATCAGTCTTCGTCATCGATACGGCACTTGTCGATTCGAGTTACGCGCAGCTGGGTGAGACGCTGCAGGCGTCGGCAGAAGATGGAGCGTCATCGATCGACGTTGCCGCATACCGGAGCAGCAACGGCCAGACAGTCAGGCTCGATCCGGTCGCCGCGAAAGCGGTTGTCGACCGGGCGATGAAGGCTGCGTTGCTCCCCGGCATTCAGTCGTGGACTGTGACCATAAGCGGTCCTCGTGTAATGGTCACCGGAACAGTCTCCGTTCAGCTGATGGTGCTCGGCACCGCGACCCTGAGCGAATCAAGGAGCGCGATCTTTGTCTATGGCCAGTAGAACGAAGCGCGCTGTCCTGCTTACGGCCGCACTCGCCATTGGTGTCGCGACCGCGATCGCCGCTGCGCTTCTGTCGAACCGCCTTCCTTGGCTCAACGAGGCGCTCGCTTGGTCTTGGCTGCCAGCCACTGTCCTCGTGCTGCTGCTCATCTGCGTTGCCGCAGGAACCACGTTTGCACTTCCCCGTCCGGCGCATGTCTCCAGCGACTCCGCACTACCGGAACCAGTTGTTCCAAAGCCGTCGGTCCCTCAATGCCGGCGGCGGCCAGCGATTATCTCTCTCCACGGTCTCGAAGCCCAGGCTGGCAGTACATCGATCGCATTCAACCTTGCGGTGGAGGTCGCTTCCGCCGGTCTCGTTGACGGACGTCGCCCCCGGCCGATATGTGTTCTTCGCGGCGGTCCTCTGACCAGCACAGTCGGCCTGGACCCGGGGCCTTTTACCGACTACTGCCGGAGCCGCCTGGCTACGGTCGGCGAGGACGTCATCGACCTCACTGAGCGACACCCTTCAGGATGCGAAGTCCTCTGCATAGCTGATGGCGTCCTCGACGGACATCGCCTTCGGCTATTGGTCTCGACGCTCCGGCAGTTCTATGACCTGATACTGATCGACTGTCCTCCCGGCGACCGGTGGCTTACCGACTCAGCGTTCGATGCGAGCGAAGTATCGCTACTCATTGGATTATCGACGCCGGAATCCGCCCGGGCCGCTGTTCCTTGGTCTGACATCTCTTGGCAATACGGACTCGACTCGCGCTTCGCTCTCGTGGTCAACCGAGCCAGCGCAGCGACCCGGACTCCGTCACTGCTGAGCGCCGCGTTCGCCAATGTGGCGCTGATCCCGGAGGACGTATCTGCAGCGAATGCACTGGAGCTCCCATGGGTCCTGCGCCCCGAGTCTCGAGCGGGTCGTGCGATTACTGAGATTGCGCGACGACTCGTCCCGAATCTTGCCGCGAAGGATGAGAGCCATGCCGCATGAACTAATCGCTGCCTTCCAGGCGGGAGCGGTGATCGTCCTAGCCCTTCTTTTAGTGCCCAAGCGTGGCCTCGATCACTTAGGTGAGCGTCTCTTGCATCTACAGGCCGGTCGACGCACGTGGCTGTTCGAACCTCCCTCATGGCCTTACGGGAAGCGGCCGGAAGGTGCGCGCAAGTTGCTCGCGGACGCCGCCGGCGTGTTCGAGCTCGGGGTTCCCCTATATCTAGTCGGACGGATTGCTGAGCAACGATCTGCCCAGTTTCGCGTTGACCGACTGAGCCTCTGGAGCGACAGCCCTAAGGCTCTGCTCGCGGCTCATCTGAAGGGAGCCATGACCGAGATTGAGCTCCACGGCCGCTTGAAAAGCCGGGAGTTGCCATTGCCGGCTGCGAAGGCGGTTGTGGCGAGGGTCGAGGCCAGACCTCTGATCAGCATCAAGTGGTGGCTGGAACGCCAGGCGCTGGCACAGGCCGTGGCAAAGTCAAACGGCGATGGCGCTACAGAGCTGGTCGGACCGAGAGCTGAGGCGTCGGATGAGAGTGTCGAAGAGGAGTCCGACGACGAGGCGCCTACAGCCGCGGCCGACCCCGGCCATCTGAGGATTCGGACCTTCGGAAGGCTAGAGCTTCTGCAGGCCAGCCAAGACTACGGAGCGGCATTGATGGCCAAGAAGGTGCTCGCGTTCATCTGGCTGTATCTGTTCGTGCGCGCGTTACTAAAGCCTGACGGTCGAGTGAAGCGCATCGTGTTTGCAGAAGAGGTATCGCCTGGTCTATCGCCAGCGAAGCAAAACAAGCGACTGCGTAACCGTATCGACGACATGTTGAGGCGGGACCTGCCGATGGCACTGTCGTCGCGCTTGGTCGTCGACCGCAACGAAATCGGCATCGACCTGAGCAACTGCAGCATTGACATCGTCCGACTGCAGGAGGTGGCCAGGCTGTGCAGAGACAAAAATGGCATGCTCTCCGGCGACCTCATTGCTGAGGCGCATCGGATGCTCGACGAGACCGAAGGTGAATTCCTTCCTGGATGGGATGAGATCGAGACGGAAACAAACGGCGGTCGCGGCGCGGCACGCGAGTACGTGCGCAGTCTGCGTGAGCTGGCTGAAACGGCCAGGGTCGACCTCATGGGCGCGTTGGCTGCTAACCACATTGCGCGGCAGGAGCCACGGAAGGCGATTCCGCTCCTGGAGCAAGCACTCGAGCGGCAGCCTGAGCGGGAAGATCTAGCTCGAAAGCTCCTTGCGGCCTACCTCGAAACTGGCCAGCACAGCAGAGCTGCCGAGCTTCAGAAGGACCACGCTTTGGACGTTTGACCCAGAGGCCGTTCGACGGAAGCACCTTTTACAACCGAATATGCCGCGCCTCGACTAGGCAAACTTTGTTGGTACAGAGTTGGCTGAGCCGTGGAGTCACAACACGCCGTTCCACAATTCCTACTGGGTTGCGCCCGGGTTGTTTCTGGCTGGCCCGTTTCCTGGGGACTTGGACACGCTTGCCACGACGGCGAAGCTCAAGGCGCTGGCCCACGTTGGCATTCGTACAGTAGTCAATCTGCAGCCTGAGGAAGAGCGAGGCAAAGGCGGAGCCACATTCCCTGACCTCACTGCTTCACTCTCGGAGCTGGGAATCAGCGTTAGCCGTTTCCCAACCGCCGACATGGACGTCCCCAGCAAAACCGCTCTCTCCGCGATTCTGGACACGATTGATGAAGAAATCGCTCGCGGTAGGGCTGTTTACGTTCATTGCTGGGGCGGCCATGGCCGTACTGGTGTGGTCGTTGGCTGCTGGCTGCAGCGGCATGCTTTGGGGGGCAAGGCGGGCCCACTAGCGCGAATCAAGGAGTTACGCGCTCTGGCTGGCATTAACTCGGCGTCGCCTCAAACGCGAGCGCAATGCGACTTTGTCGAGGCGTGGCCGTCACCCGAAGCGATGCCCTTGTCGAATCGGCTTGCCGGGGCAGTCTGGGGCGCTTTGGTTGGGGACGCGCTAGGCGTGCCCTATGAGTTCCAACCGGGTCGTAGCACGAATTCGGTCGTGTGGGGCGCATCCGGCACACACGGGCAGCCGCCCGGGACATGGAGTGATGACGGTGGCCTGCTCCTGGCCCTGCTTGACTCGTTGCTCGCGGGTGGCTTTGATACCCGCGACCAAGGACAGCGATCTCTCAGATGGTTCAACGGTCCTGACTACAAGCCCGGTCATGTCTTTGATGTAGGGATAGCCACTAGGAAAGCTCTATCCGCGATTCACTCTGGGGTTCCGGCCGATATTGCCGGCGGCAAGCTGGAGACGGACAACGGCAACGGCTCTCTCATGCGCATTCTTCCGATTGCACTCCTTGCGAACAACGGGCCGGCCCAAGTTGCTGAGTGGGCTCAGCGCGCCTCGTCGGTGACGCATGGTCACATGAGGTCTCAGCTCACTTGCGCGCTTTACTGCCTAGTTGCGCGTCGGTTACTCGAGGGCCAAGTCGATCGCGGAGCGGCGCTTGCGGGCGCGCTGGCCGACCTGCGGGCAGTCTGCCCGTCCGAGGATCGCAATGAGTTGGAGTTGATCGCGAGCTACCCGAAGCGGACCGGTTCGGGATACGTGGTCGATACATTCTGGTCCGCATGGGATGCATTCGCGTCGGCGTCGTCGTACGAGGGCGCGGTCAAGGCAGCAGTTGCCTACGGGAGTGATACGGACACGACGGCTTGCGTCGCAGGTGGCCTCGCCGGGATCTACTGGGGAGTTTCAGGCGTTCCCAGCGAGTGGCTGATCACAATGCGTGGCAGCGCCATAGTCAGCCCGTTAATCGACCGCCTTCTGACTAGTTCCGCCAAAGCCAAAATGCTCTGATTGTTGGATGCCTTTAGGCCAACGATCGTCCCGGCTGGTCGGCGAGACACCAACAGCAACCGTCGCATCGATTGGCGGGTCGTCCCGCTCAGACCAGGCCGAGGACCTTCATCGCTGCCGTTTTCGGATCGCCGTAGAAGATTGGATCGACGTGCTCGACGATGTCCGCGGGCACGTCGAGAAAGTTGCGCTTGTTCTCTATAGGGATCAGCGCCCGGCGTGCTCCGTTGTCATTGGCGACCTGCAATGGCTCGGTCAGTGAGCGCATCGGCTTGATGTTGCCCTGGACGCTCATGTCTCCGAGAACGAGAAGCGCTGGACTCACGGCTGCCTTGCGCAGTGCTGAATACACAGCCACAAAGAAGGCCACCCCGACCTCGGCCTCGACGTGGTTGCCAAGCAGATCCACCACTTCAATATGGATGTCCGACGTATCAAGGTCGTGGGCGATGCCAAGCTCGCTCTTCTTCCCCTGGAGGTAGCTAAAGGCTCTGCCAATGGATTCTTTCATTGGGCCTGACACCCCACCAGCGAGCTTGAGCTTCCCGCCACCGGTGGAGATAGAAACCTCCAGTCGGTAGAGTCCAACCGTGCCGTCCGATGTCACACCTGACGTGTAGACAGTGCCAGGTGCGAGCGGGTCGGACGAAATGAGATCCCGGCCTCCTTGCTCAGGGACGCCGACGAATCGTTCCTCGCCGGTCTCCTGAACGGTGTAGCTGAAGGACGTTTGGTAGTACTCAAACGATCCCATCTTCTTGAGCTGTTCTTTCACCCGGCGCCGCCCCTCGAGCGCGAGCTCCAACAGTTCGGCTAGCTCGTCGCTGGTTAGTTCCCCATCTGGATGAAGGACTTTGATCAGCCCCGAGACGGTCTTGCGCACCGCCTTGCGGTCGCGGGCGTTAAGGTGCGGTCCAAGCGCAAACTCGCGATCGACGAGCTCGGTGAAGTTGTGCTTCCGAAGCTCCCGAAGGGCTTCGGCCAAATAATCGACAACGAACCCGTAGTGGTCGGTGAACATGCTGTTATGCATCTTCGGAATCTCCCAGCCTGGGAGATAGATGTGGAGGCGGTCGATGAACGCCATATCGTCGCGGATGACGTCGGGCATCGGTGCGAATAGATGGCCGGTCTGGACCATCACGTCGATCGGCTGGTTGGTGTTGCCGAACATAGAAATACTGGCGTCGCCAGATACCGGCTCCTGGCCACGCTGAAAGGTGCCCGATTCGCAGTAGGTCTTCATCGTTGTGACGACTTCTTTCGGCATCTTCTGCAGGTCCGCCACTTCATCGAACCCGACAACGTCCCAGATCTGGACCATTCCCTTCTGGCGGCCAGTCATATGCCCGAACAGGTTCGCCACGGTCGTACCACCGGTTAGCAATGCCGCGTAGGGCGACACTTCCTGAACGACATAGCTCTTGCCGGTCCCGCGAGGACCTAGCTCGACGAGGTTGTAGTTGCGTTCGGCGAGAGGCACCAACCTCAGGACAAAGAGGAGCTTCAAGCGATGAGACATCGGTCCAGGTTCGTATCCCATGCTCCGGACGATCAGATCAAGCCACTCATCGGTGGTGAATTCTTTGCGGACGCGGCGGTATTCGTCCAAGTCAAAGGTCGCGATCTGGATTGGGGTTAGCCGATCGATCCAGAAGGGATATTTGCCCTTCGTCTCCTCGTCATATTCAAAGCGCATGTCGATCTGGGCCCAAATGCCACCAGTGGTTAGGCGCTCGAACTCGGACAGGTAGTGGGTTGGGATGTGAAGGTGGCGGTTCCCAAAGTTCACCGCCTCCGCCCAGTAGTCGGAGTCAACGAGGCGAGCTTTCACCTTGTCGATGAACGTGTAGGTGCCCCGCTCCTTGACCTTGACTTGAGCCTTCGTCGACTCGTCCGGTCGGATGTAGTTGTTGGCGAGAGTTTCATTGACGACCTGGAGCCCCATCTGGATGGCAACCTCGTCCGAGGACGCAGCGTACTTGCCGAGCAAGTACTCGAGAACGAAGACGGGCACGTTCGCACCGACCTTGACCTTCCGAACAAGATCCTTTCGAACGACCTTACCCGCGAAGACGCGATTCGCCTTGTCATCGAGGGCGTCGCGGGCAGGGATAATGCCGATGGTCATCGCGTCAACCAACTCCAAGGTGCACGGGGATTTCTGCTTGGGAACGGTACAGCTCGGTGTCGGTCGCTGGATCGCGGACGACGATCCGGACTGAGTCGACTGTGTCGTCGCCGAGGAGAAATGCCACTGTCACAGGTTTGCCCGGCTGAACACTCACTGTGCCGGCGCTGGCATCAAGCTCGCCGTCGATGACAAGGCCCACTGTCCCAACCTGTTTCGTACCTGAGAGCAACATCGGCTGCACCGCAGTCGGCGTTGAGAAGAGAGCGAGATTCGGGCCGCCTATCTCGATCGTCACGCTGAAGATCCGGTTCGTGATGCTGTTTGGGACGTTCAATACGGTTAAGCGCTCGGGCTTTCCTGCGCGCACCGGCGATGGTGTCGAGTAGACAGTGATTACAGGGATGACGAGCTCTTCCAGCGACAGGCCGCCATGGTGATATCCGAGATCGCCGCCCGCCTTAAAGACTCCAGCGCCACGCGGAAATACAAACTCGAGATCGGACGCGTAGCCGAGGTCGGCCGCGGATAACCGAACACACCCACCTGGCGTGGCTCCGCCACGCCCAATCCAGCATCGGCGATGGATTCCGACGGTGGCTCCGCCAGGGGATTCGACTCGCATCGACTCATCGAGGTCGTCGTGAACGAACAGATGCCCATGATCGGCGGTCACCACGGCATGTTCGATCCCGGCCTCCGCGAGGCGTCGGACGGCGCGCGCAATGTCATCGATCACGGAATCCATCACCTGCCGGGCCTGGTGGCCGAGGCCGGCCTCGCCAGCCAGATCGATCTCTTGCGACCTGACAATGATCACCTGGGCGCTGCTGACCTGCGCGGCAAGCTTCACCTTCGACCACGAGAGGACGTCGCCAACAGTAAGGTCGACGAGATGCGGGATCCGGGCAGCGGCGAACTTCCGGCGCGCGGCGAGATCGGGTAGGAATGCGCCTTCGATCCTGGCTCCGAGCTTCCCTCCTTCTTCGACGAGGTCGAAACTGGCTGAAGCCCCTGGTTGGAGAGCCGCCATGCCGATCGGGGTGAGGCTCGGCATGGCGGCAATAGCCGGTTGGATGCGGATTTCCGCCGATTTTGGAAGACGGCCTACGAGTTCGACACCCATCTCATAGCGCAGCGAGTCAATAAGGAAGTAGGCGACGGGGCTGGGTTGATCGGCGACGACCTTCAGATACACCTGCGTTTGATGCATGACGCCTGGAACGCTCCACCCACTTTTCGCAAGCACCTTAGTGAACCCATCGGCCATAACTTGGCAGGCGTCTTCGTAAGCTCGGCGAACAATCGCAAGCGGGCGCTCGGGCGGATCGTCGTCAAGCTTCGCCACGAATGTCTCCATTCGCCGCTGCCCCTGGTCGAGACGCAGCCACCCGCCCGCTGTCACATATCTCGTAACCCAGTCAGCGGCATTTCCGCTGGCTGCGCGGACCTCGCGCCCAACCTCCGCCGCAACCTTTCCCAGTTCTGCCATCAATCGACACGCTTCCCATTGGGCGCGGCGCGCGATATCACGTTCGAGCCAGAAGCATTTCTCGCGTTGGGCGATGAGGCCAAGCGCCATACCGAAATCGCCCTTTGCGATTAGATCCCCGCAGTGCGCGAGAAGAACCCGCTCTTCGAACCGAAACGTGTCGATCGCGCCCAGCGTCTGGGGGGCGATTGAGGCAGTGGAAAGGTGGAGCTCGGCTTCAACGCGGTCGGCCAGTTCGGCGTAAGCATCGGCGAAGCTGGTCCGCAGACGTTGGGCCATATCGCGAATGGCGGTTTCATTCTCCTTAGTCCGCGGCACAGGAATACCATCCAGGCTGCCCGGCGGCGCCCCGGTCAGGTCACTCCTGAACTCACCTCCAAGGACATACCGCAACGTGGTTGCGCGCATCTTCGCTAGCGCCGTTGCCTCTGGGAGCTCCAAACTTAGCCTTGACCGGATCAGCTTGGATAGCTCAGGCTGGGCATGCTTAGCTTCGATCTCGCCATCCCGACTTTCTTCCGCGAGCCATGCTGCGACGATTGCGTCACTACCCGATGCGTCATGAAAGATCGTTTTGAGTAGCGACGGCTGCTCCGCGGAACCGGTGTCGGACGACGCAATCGCCAGGTCGTTATACGTGACTCCTTGGGGAGCAAGCAGTCCATCGATCACACCGTCCGTGTAGCGCTTGCGAAGCACATCGCGGGCTACGCGCTTCAGTTGCAGCTCCCAGCGCACGCCAGCTTTTTCGATCTCCATCAAGACAGAGCCGATCGGATCTGGCTCGCAACCCGGCAGATAGACAACTACCCGTTCGGGGACTTCTCGGCTCACCAACGGCTCAATGAGCGCGCGTATCTCGAACATTGAGCCCGCAAACTGGGTAAGCGAAGCTGGCCCTCCCGCGATGATCACGGGAGTGACGGCCGCGCCGTTTGCGGGTCCGCCCCGGAGTTCATCGACGAATGGCACGAACTCTGCTCGAGGGTCGTACCAGACGACCACGGACCGCGCTTTCAACCGATCTGCGAGGAGTCGTGCGATATCGTCGTGTAGTGGATGCATCAGAAAGTCTGCCGAGAATTCCTGTTTCGTTTCCCGCCGCGGATTGGACTCGGCGAGTCGGCAAAGCTCGCAAGGGCATCTTTGATGGCGGGCGATGTGCGTTCGGCAATGAGGTCGGCAATTGGTCGCGTCGGCCTCTTTCGGGCAGTCCACTTGCCATCGTTGGATTCTGCCCAGAAGACATCCTCGATCCCGTGGGCTATGGCGAAGCTGCGGTCGGTTGCGCACTTGGGAACGACCCGTTCGGGCCAGAGGTGCATCGCAACATGGGCCCAGTCGTATTTGCCGGCTACGAGCTCGTCCCACTTGGTGTGGAGTTCCTTCTGCCAGGCCTTGTGGGTAGGAACCAGGCGCCACAAAGGAGCAATGACCAGCACGACTCCGTCATTGAGGTCCGGATTCCAGAGAGGGGCGACGCGGCGGACCTCATCGAGCAAAGTTCGGAGCTCCTCGATGAAGGACTGTTGAGTCGCAATGTCGGTCCGCTCGCGGGCAGAGGGAGTCTGACCCGCCTGAGTGATCAGGCTTGAGAGTCGTCGCTCCTCAGTGGCCAGCTTCGGCCCGACAATGTCGTTCTGGATGGACAAGAGGCTGTCTCGTGTCATGCGGTGGGCGTAGCACCACGCGCTGTAGCGACCCGACGGGATGCCGAGCTGCCAGAGGATTGGGGCTTTGCGCCGGCTCTTCGAGTGGCACCTGAGGTGATGCTCGAAGAATCCTGAGGCGAGCCACTGCCGCAGGTCGTGGCCCCGGGGGTCGAGAAGCGCTGCCACCTCCTGCCACATGGAGTCGGCCAGGGACCCGAAGACCACCTCGAACACAGCTCGAACGGCAGCCGTGAGGTCGTGCTGATGGCCAGGGTCATCAACGAGGATCCCGTCATCCGGGAATGAGAGCGGGTATCCGACTGGGGGAGATGCCAGAGGCAGGCCATCATCCCCGGTAAGCATTCCCGGCGAGCAGACGGGCAGCGGATCAAATGGCTCGGGTTCGGTCGGGCGATGCCGTTCGCCGGTTGCCATGCGGATGTCGAACCGACCGAATGCAACTCCAACTGCCCACGAAACCAGCTCTGCGGCAAGAGCTGTAGTGTCAGCAGCCGTTTCCGGCTCATCATCATCCTCGCCTTCGTCATCGTTCTCGGCACCAACCTTCGGTTGTGCCTCTGCTGACTCCAAGCCAATTGCGTTCGCGCCGAAGCCCCTGGTAATGGCCTGGCGGTCAGCGTCATCGATCCCGTACAACTGGAAACAGCGGTCGTCGATGTCGGCTTGGATGGCCCCCAGCTCGGCCTCGACGTTCCTAACGTGGTCACTCCACATCGCTGCTCGGCCGGCCAGCGATTTCCCGTCAACCATAAGGAGTGCGGGTAGCACGAAGGCGTGCGACGTCTCATTGCGGGTATCGAGACTCCGCCTTAATGACCAGGCCTGGCGAGCGATAGCGGCGAGGATGGCTTCATCGGCGGGATTAAGAGAAGGCACGGGTGTTGCGCGCATGACCCCGAGCTCAAAGGAGTGGGCCGCGCCACCGGCCTTGGCATCAGCCGCCGCGAGCTGCACCTCGACGAACGCATAAAAGGATCGGCTAGCTGTCACAGCTAGCAACGCGAGCAGCGCGATGGTGCCGTTGTCTTGAATGAAGGCACTCGGTCCTTTGTGACCAAACACACATCCGGCCGGCAGTGCTCTCAATGACAAGCGGCTCTTGGTCCGAAGAGGCCAGGTGAGACCGGGCCTGAAGTATGAAGACTCGGGGTGGAGTAGCCAGCCGGAGTTGCCTTTTAGATAGTCGTAGCGAGCGCAAATGACTGCGTCAATCTCGGTTGGCCATTCACCCCAAAGCACTGTGAGATGTACGTCAGAGTAAAAAGGCGAGAAAACGCCACCCTTGGAGAAAAGTCGCCACTTGCTTCCGACTTGGCTCGGCGACACGGCCCACCACGCTCTAAGGAATCTGAAATCGTGAGTCGTGACGGCACCGAACTGAGCAGTACGTCCAGCGTCCTCGAAGAGAGGACCTTCGACAAACCGGCTTCGAAGGGCATCGCTGATCCAGTAAGAAAAGGGTGATCTCGGAACACTTGAGAAGCTCATCGGGTCGACATCGAAGCGCCGTGTGCCCCGTATTAGATCGGGCTCTCGAATGGCAGCCCGCAGTGCGCGTTCCTTGTCGTGGGTTTCTTCAAGCATGCGGAGGAAGATCGATCTCACCGCGCCTAACCCTCTCGTTGGAGGCAGTATGCCGCAGCTTCGACCATTGCCCCATCCATCACCCCAAGGCCGAGGTCTGCGAACACAACCGGCGGCGCTTCGGCTAAAAGAACCTCTTCGCGCCACTTCTGAAAGCTCGATAGGAAGAAGCCAGTCCGCGACGTGATGGCGCCGAGTAAGCCACCAGGGTTGAGGAGTTGGATACCACGTTCAACAAAGGCGGCATAGATGTCATTCTTAGTCCGCGGATAGGCCTTCTCGAACTCCTTTTTCGCTGCGAGGCTAGGCGCGCCGAATGGTGGATTCATCAGCACGATGTCGAACCGGGTACGCAAGAGGTCAACCAGCGCGACACCCTGGGCCGCATCACCAGCGAAGAGGACTCGACGAGTGTCAGCTCCGCCAGCAGACTCAGCAAACCGCCGTAGCGCACCGAGGATGGTCTCCTCGGTCTCTTGGAAGACTGTCTCATCGGTGATGCCGGAAAGGTCAAGCCTGCCCTGCTCGAGCTTCTGGGGCAGGTCGAGCGGGAGTGTCGGCTGCTCCTCCACGAACTGTCTACGCGCACTGCGTATATCGGCGGCTAGTGATCTGTCGACTTGGAGCAAGGTTCCGAGTTCGCCCGCGAGGCGCATTTCCTCGATCATCCGGTCGAACAGGGAGCTCTGAAAGGGTCTCTTCAGTTCAGCGGCGAAAGCTTGTGCGAGGTCAGGACTCTCCGGCATTGATTCGGCAATGACGATGTGCGTCCGCTCAATCCTCGGACGAGCATCTGCCCGGATACCCATCTCCTTGTACGCACGCTGAGCGCGCAACCACAGCGCAAACGCGGCGATCTGAGCGCACCGCGCATCGATGTCAACACCGTAGAGGTTATGTGCGACGATGAGTCCCGGTGCCGCCAGCTTCAGACGAGCCAGGTCCGGATAGTCGTCATGAAGCGACCGACCAGTTGACTCGCTCACAGGGCCCGGATCGTTCTCAGCCCAAGCCTCCTCGTAGATAGTGAGTAGAAGATCGAACGCATAGAGGAGGAAATGACCAGAACCACACGCAGGATCGAGGATGCGTAGATCACGGGGATCCTTGCGTCGCCGCGAACCCATGGGTCCGTCAGCAGGACGCACGAGATATTCGCAACGAGTGGCGAGTTGGGTCTCTTCGCCGAACATCTCGAGCCAGGTTCGGCCGAGGGTGTTATCGACGAGGAACTGAACGACATACCGCGGCGTGAAGAACTGATTTCGAATTGCGAGCTCACGGCTATTGCGAGGGGCTTGGCTCTCCTCCCGCATCTTCCTGCGCTCATCGGCTCCATTGAAGTACTGATAAACCCAACCGATCGTCTCGTCGGCACCCCATACAGAGGCGAGTTCCGCGACGTTGAGCACGTCCAAGAGTTCCTCGATCGCGCCTCGACGCGGCCAGAGAGCTGAAGCCGGGTCGCGCCTGTCGAAGAGCACTTTCACTTCTGTCGACAATTCGTCGAATAGGCTCTCCATATAAAGGCGGTAACCGCCACCGTCGGCTAGCAGGGGGATCCCGGGTGCCATCCCGACAAATTCAGCGTATCCGCTCGATTCTTCACCTTTGGTTATGCATTGCTGGACAAGGCCGCGGTCTTCGAGCATCTTCAAGGCGACGAGCCGGTTGAGCGCCGTGAAGGATGCGTCACGGAGGTAGTCAGCCACCGCCTCCGCTGGGAGCATGCCGCTTGCTTGCTTGCGCTCTATCGCTGCGAAAATCGCGCCATAACGAGGTGCTCTCTTACCCTCCAGCGACTTGCCGCCGGGGGTGGCCCCAAACCCAGTCCGGAGAATGTCATACGTGCCTTCGAGCTGCGCGGCAAAGTCTTGTTCGAGCACCTGTCGGGCGCGCTGAGTTGCTCGTTCGATTGCATTTCGGGTTGGACGGTCCATTGACAGGTCTTAGCCGATTACGATCTTTTTGCCCGCGCCGATCAACCGGGCACACTCTTCGTGGATTCCGGTCAGAGCCGCGTCGAGCTGTTCCTCTGTCTCGATTCCACCCACGAAGTAAGGTCGGATGTCAAGGGTGGCCAGCCGGTCGCCATCAATGATCCGACGAACGGTGGCGATCGCTTTCTGCAGACGAATGGGGCACAGCTCGGCGTCCGACCTTACCTGGAGGATAGAAGCCGATGGCTCGCCCTTTGCCCGACCTATCTCCAAGGGCAGTGCGATGGCCTTCTGATCCTCGGGCGACAGGTTGATCCATCCGGGCGTCGAGTGCAGATCCTCGAGTGCCTTCTCGTAGGCTGCGACACGAGCTGCGACGGCAATCTCTTGGCGATTGTGATACTCGGCCTCGATCGCCGCAGCGTTTTGGTCGATCTTTGAGAAGTCCTTGAAGAAGGTTTCACGCTCGAGAATGTCCTGGAGCTCTGTCGCTGCCTCGTGCAACTCACTCTCGACGTCAGGCTCGGTCGCCAGGAATGGCCATGCCACTCCGAGAGCTCTGCGGGCGCTTTCGATTTCGGCAAGGCGAGGCGGATTGAGGACTTCCTTAAGTTCGGCCGCTCTCTTGATGGCGTCTTTGATCGATCGATGGGAGGCGTTGAACGTTGTCAATGCGGCCTCTTCCGAGCCTCGAAGAATGGCCTTCATGGGTTCGAGCCCTGCCTCCAGTGCCGCGGCTCCGGGCAGACGATTGGAGTTGAGGTCGACGAGGGCGTCTGAAACGCGCTCGTTTGCTTTTCGGATTTCATCTCTGAGCTGGGCGACGATGCTCCCCTGCGTGAGCTCGCGCACCTCGCTGCCAAAGGTGTCGGCAAAGGCGGAACCGGCCTTCACTAGCTCACCGAAGTCCGGGCCTTTCTTAGGCCGGAATGACGTCTGTTTGAAGACCGAGTTATTTGAGAACGCTTCGACGGCTTCGCTCCCGGTGGCCGAATCGAAGGTTTGGCCCTTGCTTGTCGCCTCGATCGACCCTGCCCGGAGAAGACAGAGCGCAAATAGGCGAACGACCTCGAAGTCCCAGCCGAACGGTTCCTTCTCGAACGCATCTGTCAAGAGACGACCGCTCGCAGTCTCGCCGAAATTGGACCGTTCTTCGATACGAGCGAGGACCTCTTTGAGTGGCCCTTTGGTCGAGTCAAGGACTGTCTTGCCTTTCTCGGACCGGACTAGCCCAAGAGTGTTGAATAAGGCGGGAAGACCCTGGAGATTCTCTGCAACTAACAGAATTTCGGTCGCCTTTTTCGCGTCGCTCGTTCGAGCCGCTGCTTCCTTGAATCGATCGAATATCTCGGGTGTGACCTGTGCAAGGATCGCTGCTGCGGCCTTAGCGACGTCAGCTGCATCCTCAGCGGGGCTGCGATCGTTGCCGCGAAAGAAGGCGCCTCCTGATAAACAGGCCGTTGCGAGCCGTTTGCGCAGCTCGCTCAGGTGTTCGTCACGCCGCCGTCTTTCCTCGCTCACAAGGGCTGACTCGGAAGCCGTCCTCGCCTCGCGCTCTTTGATCGCGATCACGGTCCGCGAGCGATACAGCTCGACAACCTCAGCGTCGATTTCGTCGTTGAGCGCAACCGCCCAGAAAATGTCGCTGCGCTCGGTCCGGCTGCGCCCGCGAAGCTCGGTAGCGAGAGTTTCGAATTGCGATGCGTTATCGGCCAAGTGGACCTGGAATGTGATGTCGCCATCAACGACGGTTCGACCGTCCATCGTCAATCCGGCCTTGAACTGCTTAACTCCCAGGAGAAGATTCGAGGGCTGCGGCTGCCAAAGTAACTGAATAACCTCTTGATAGATCCGGTGGGCGTCGCCCGGCTTCGGGCTCACACCATTGCGAATGCGCTCCCAATCGTCCTCAGCCGGCGTCGGGATTCGATAGCCGTCATCACCGCTCCTAACGAGGTGAGCAGCCTCAAGCTGGCGGATAGCGTCCTTGACGGACGAGACCTGGGAATCAGAGGACACGTTCGGAAGAAGGGCTGCAGCTATGTTCTCGGCTGTCCTATGGACACTCTTCAGGTACTGCAGCAAGCAGATGGCCTTGGCCACGGGTTGCGCGAGCGGGTGCGGGCTCTGAAGCTGTGAAGGGATGGAGGCGATCTTTGCGCGCACCTCCGACGCTATGTTGCCCTCCAATAGGTCGTAAACCTGGTCTAGGCGAGCCAGCGATCCAACTGGCTGGTCGCCGAGGGCGACCTGCGGGTTGATAAGAAGCTGCTGAGCGAGTTTGATGATTGTTCGATTGGCACCACCAACATGCGGGCTGGTACCGCCCTGCGTGCGGAGCCCAGAGACGACTCCAATGATCAGATCGATCTGGTAGGGCAGGAGTGGGTAGAGCTCAATGAATGAATCGCGTGTCAGCTCCGGTAGCCTGATGTCCGCTGTTAGCCGGCTATGGTCGGTAATCCGCGCCCGGTACTCGTCGAAGAGTGTCCCCAGCGCACTCTGGGCAGCCGCGTTCTTGGCAAGGACGCGGCGGCTAGTGACCTCTGAGATGTCAGATGGCTCGAGGTGTACTTGCAGCTCAGACGGGAACCTGTCCATTAGTCTCGCGTGCTCGACCCTCTTGTCGTCGAGCCCGCTGACCAGCTCGCCGAGTCGCTCCTGCGAAGTGACAACTAGCCAGAACCGACCACGACCCACGACTCCGAGGTTTTGCACGATCGCCTGTAGATCCAGCATCTTCTGGACGTCTCGGGCGACGAACTGACCGACCTCATCGATCACGAATATGAGGGCCTGTCCGGGCCGGCGACGCTTCATCAGTTCGTCGGCGCGCTTCGCGAGCTTTCCTGGAGTGATGTCGCTGCGGCCCTTGGCAGCACTCCACCAGGAATCGGCAGTCGGATAAGTCTCCGGGTGGAGGTTATGCATGACCTGGCCGGCTTCGCTGAGTGCAAACGCGACCTTTCCTTTCTCGGCTGACCAGTCCTTTCCGAATGTTCGCCGGTACTCTTCCTCGAACGCAAGGAGCTGGCCTCGCTCCTCGAGATCGATCTCAAGCTCTGATAGGTCCAGGTCTTTCGCGTAGCCAAGGCTTTGGAGCAGGAGCCCGTATGCGATTTCGGTCAGCGTCTGGTTCCCGCTTCGGATCCCGCGGTCGGTCGAGACATCGAAGATCACGGCATGGGTTGGAATCTTCTCGACGATTGTCTTGAGCAGGACCGTGACCTTCGGATCCTCCGCGCGGTTAGCGAAGCGTTCGGAGGCTGGAATCCCCGCAAGGATCCGATTCTGTATCGAAAGGCCAAGCATCTTGGCGAAGCTCGACTTACCCGAACCATAGAAGCCCGACACCCAAATCCCTATGCCTTCGTGCGGGTGGTTTGGGGTCGTTGAGTATTTGTCGAAGATCGCGACGTAGCGTGAACGGATGGAATCCGTTACAACGTACTCGCTGATCTCGTCAACGAGGATTTCTTCATCCCTCTGATCGACTTTGATGACTTCTTCAATCGTGCGAGTGATGTCACTTGCGAACAGATTCTTGATCAGCTGCGGGTCAGTCATCGAGCAGAACTCCAATCACAAGATCTTGGGTCGATAGTTATGCTCGGCTTCGAGCACACCCATAAAACGCAATCCTGATGCCCCGTCGAGGTCGCCGGGATAGAAAAGCACCGTCGGGACGTGCACGCGGCCCTTGAGTTGCTCGAGCAGCGAGAAGGTCCGATAGACCGGAAACAGAGCCCCGGTTCGCAGGATAAAGACGATGTCATGCAGGGGATCGGGATTCGCGGGCATTCTTTCGGCGACCAAGTCGACCAGCGGCTTGTACTCGGAAAGAATGGCGTGCACGGTCTCGACCACCGTTTCCGTGCCCATCTCACGTTCGGTCGTAAACCACTCTTCGAGGGGTTTCTCGGATCGCATTGCGATATCCAGGCATTCGGCGAGCGAAATGCGAGTGAGCCGTTTGCCTCGCTGCTCGAGTCGGGTCTGAAGGAGGCCGACCTGCGTTCGGAGGGCGAACTCTTCAACCGGGTCGTATCTGAAGATCGCGTAAGGCATGTCGTGATATGCGCTGATCTTCGTCCGTGGATCTGGAAGCGCCAGGATTGGCTCTAGATCTTCAGACATGCGTCGTGGCATCGGGTCGAGCAGGCTCATAGTCAAACCGCCTTTGCATACTCAAGGGCAGTTCGGTGAGGCAGCGTCAACTGGAGGAGAGTGCCCGCCGCCTCGTATTGGAGCTTCTTGTACTGATGGAGACGCAGCACCTCACGCTCGACATCGGTTGGGCTCATTAGGAACATGCGCCAATCAGGCGAAGAGATCACTCTGGCGGGACTGACGAGGTCGTCCCGAATCGCATAGAGAACGTAAAGAAAGCTACGTTCAGGCAAGTGGTAGCTCCCGAACTCCTTGATTGCCGAACCCCTCAGGAGACCAAAGTCAGCGGCTGCCTTAAGCAGACCCGCGGCGACCCTTCGCTTTGTGACTTCCGACCATTCATGTTCAGTCTCACCACCGCGATGGCGAAGATCCCGCAGAAAATCGCTGAGCTCCTCCGGTTTCAGCCTCAGTGCGCCTGCTTCGAACCGTGGATATAGCCAATTAGTTAGGAAGTCTCGGAGCAGAAACTCATCCCGGGTGATATGCCACAGCATGATCGGCTTCCATTCGTCGAGCGGACAGCCGGCCTGGGCGAGAATCACGAGCGCCCGGTCCCGCCCGGCCGGCTCAAATCGGCGACTTATGACCCAAGCAAGATCACGCAGCCATGCAGCGCTCCGAGCGCCTATGAAGTTCTCGCGTCGCAGGTGATCCAGGTTCTCGCGCTTAGTCTTGTTGAGATCCCACGCTGAGAAGACGGCGTAGGTCTCCAGGATCATCGTGCCCTTTATGAGTGTGAAGGAAGAAACCTGAGAGGCCCGCGATGAGCTGCTCATGATTCATCAAACTTGGCGTACGGCACCGATGGGGCTCCCGTACGACCGAGGGCGAACCCAAGGGCCAGAAGGGTCAAATCGGCATCGGTCCCGCTGAAAGGCGCTGAGATAAGCACGGCCCGGCCCTCGGCTGAAGTCTTTAAGCTGGCGAAGGCTCGCAGATCATTGGCGTCGATGAGCTCGAGGGCCCCCAAGGCTGCCCTGAGGTCGGATCCATCAAGGCTGGCGACGCTACCAAAGAACGCCGACCAGTCGCTCGCGGCATCGAGCCAGTGCTCCCAACGCGCTTCGAATGTGTCTTCTATGTACGACGGCAGCCGCCACAGGGTGACCGATCGCGGGGGATCGAATACCTCAGCGCAGCGCTGACCTGCGACTGCGAAAACTGATCGTGCCTGCGCAAAATTGTGTGTTCGGGGCAGCCCTCGCTGAAGGGCAGCCGACCCAAGCGGCCCAAGCTGGCCTCGCGTGTTCCACCACTGAGCTCGGTCCATCTCTCCGATGCGGCCGACGACGACCCGCAGCTTGAGCAGCCGCTCCAGGTTCAGGGACTCGCTCTGCTGATCTTGTTCCAAACTGGCGGACATCGTAGGGCTGGAAGCGCGACAGCTGTAAGTCGTGGTCCCGACCAGGGCGATCACGGGCGAGGCGGCCCACGCGGCGCCGGGGAGCATAATCGCCCCCGAATGGCGCGCCAAGGCTTCGAGAAACAGGATCGAGTCCTGCGACTACTCCGGGAGGTGACCCTCTTCCAGGCCGTCCCCTACGGCCTCACTAGTGGCCAGGTGGCTGAGCGAATGGAGATCAATCAGCGCACGGCGCAGCGGGACATAGCGGCCTTGGAATCGGAGCTGCGCGTGCCCTTCATCAAGCACGGAGCTCGCTGGCAGGTAGTGCCTGAGTATTGGCTTCCCCCGCTAAACCTCAACGTCCAGGAGATGGTCAGCCTGCTCTTAGCGGCCAGGCTCATGCTTCGTTTTGCGGACCGGGCCAACCCATTTGCGGTCGCTGCCTTCGAAAAGGTATCTGCCGCCCTCCCTAAGGCCATGCGTCCGGCGCTGATGGAGATCGGTGACGAGATGGCTGAAAAGCCGATTGACCCGATATATACCAAGGTGCTCGCCGCCCTGACGACAGCCTGGGCCGAGCGCCGCCAGGTCGTCATCACATACACCATGAAGGACACGTTCGAGCGCCGGATTTGGCCCCTGTTTCTCGAGCCAAACGCAGCCGGCCACAGTTGCTATCTCATGGCCTGGGATCCCAAGCCAAAAGGGGTTCGTATATATAAGGTCGAGAGAATCTCGGCAGTCAGCGTGCTAGAGGATCGGTTCAGTCCTCCCCTGGGGTTCTCGGTTCGAGATCACATGGCCGGCGCGTGGGGGATATGGTCGTCCGCAGAGCCCATTGAGGTTGAGCTTGTGTTCAAGCGCGACGCGGTAAGGCGAGTTAAGGAGACGATCTGGCATCCGAGCCAGGTCGCTGAGCCTTTGTCGGATGGACGCCTTCGCCTAATCCTCCGCGTGGGCTCGATCCTCGAGATCCGAAACTGGGTGCTCGGGTGGGGAGGAACTTGCGAGGTTGTCCGGCCTGCCGACCTGCGCCGCGACATCCAGGAAGAGATTCGCGACATGGCGCGAACGTATGACATGGATGTCGAAGTCGGCGCCTCGCGGATCGCGTTTCCTAAGATTCCAAGCGCGGTAGAGATGGTGCGGGATCGACGCGCGCGACACGAACGGACAGGCTGAACCTAAGCAACTACAGCTTCCAACCCCCACCGGCCTCACCTAAGACCCTGGCAGTAGGTGCGCGTCATGGAGTTTCATCAACCGAGCTCAAGACGCACGAATCGCGACCAACAGCTGTCGTGGAGGCGTGTGATGGTGGGCCGGTGAACGACCACCTGAAACTCACAATCCGTCCGTCGAGAAAGGCCATCGCGAGGGTCGGCGGCGGCCTTCATCTGCTCGTTCGAGCTGAGCCGCCGGCCCAACCCGTACAGCCCAACCGATGCCCGGTCGCCCTGGCTCTGGTCATCGATCGCTCAGGCTCCATGGCCAGCCCGGCCGCAGCCTCAATCACCCCTGATCAGCAGGGGGCGGGAGGTGATGACACAGGTCAGCCGAGCAAGCTGGGTTTCGTCAGGGCCTGTACTCTGCGACTGCTCGACCTAATGCACGACGGCGACGCCGTGGCGCTGGTCGTCTTCGACGACACAATCCAGGTGGTCAAGCCACTAACTGTGCTGGGCGCGGAGGCGCGCACGGACCTCGCCAATGCTGTCAAGGGCGTGGAAACGGGCGGCTCGACAAACATCGAAGGTGGCCTCAAGTCCGGGCTCGCCCAGTTCTCGAAAGCTGTCCGCGAGCGATTCGGGTGCAAGCTGGTGCTGCTCTCGGACGGCGAGGCAAACGTTGGCGAACAGCGGCCGGCCGTTCTTGGTGAGCGTGTGGCCGGCGCCGCTCACAACGGCGTCACGCTCTCCACGCTGGGCTTCGGGTTCGACTACAACATCGCGTTGCTTAGCCACCTTGCTGACGCCGGGAATGGTGATTTCACGCATATCGAATCGCTGAAGTCTCTCGACGTGGTTCTGCGCGAGGAGTTCACCGCAGCGGCCGAGGTGACAGCAAGAGGCGTCGAAGTTGCGATCGATATCCCTGAAGGGATTGCGGCGGGCACCAATCTAAACGAGTACCGGCAAGAGCCTTGCGGTGTCGGGTTCAAGGTCTTCCTAGGCGACCTCGTCCGTGCTAAGGAGTTCATTTTCGAGATCACAACTCCTGTTGCCCTAACTGGCAACGAACTATCGCTTTCTGCGTGCGCGACATATCGGGATGAGCGCGATTTGGAGGTCCAGGTCGTAACCGTCACCAAAGTCGCCATCTGCAGCCCGGACCAGGTTAAGCAGCACCGGCTTGACGAACAGGTCGTCGCTAGGGTGCTGGCGCAGGTGCCCGCCTTAGCGGAGATGGAAACGGTAGTCGCATTCGAGGCTGGCGACTTCGACGCAGCGAGTCGGAGCGTGAGCGCAGCCCGGGCGGCATATGAACGGGCTGAGCAGCTCTACCTAGAGACCGGGGAGATGCCCGAGATGGCGGCCGGGAAGGCCAAGCTCGACGAACTGGATGCGGGCACAATCGGCAAGACCTTCTCGGCGAGCGACTTGAAGCGGCGCTACGGAAAGAGCCGCCGGGCCAGTCGGAGCCGCTCGACCGATCCTGACGACAACGTCAAATAGGCCCGTCCGAACCCGGTCGCAAAGTTCTTCAAGGGCCACGACAAGGAGCTGTCGCGGCCCCCTGCCACGCTCCAGCCATGAAGCGTGATTTGCGACTGCTCACGTACGAAAAGGAGTTGCAGCGGTTGCTGCTCGAGCTCCGAGACCACGACTACGTGATATTCGAGGACTCACGTGACGAAAGCCGGTACGTCCAGTACTTGGTTCACGATGCCGCCGTCTACGGCGAAGTCGGATCGCGCCACTGGCTTCCGGAGTCCGAAGGCCTGCGCAAGGAGTCGGTCACCGCTCTGGGCTGCCTTGGCTTTGACGGTGGCTCATCACGTCGCAATTTCTCGCGTGACCACCTTCCTCACGACCCTCGACGCCTCGCCTGCCTCACCGAGCTCCTGTTTGGCGCCGCATACGGCGATGTAGACGACATGACGCCGTTGGTCAGGACACGCACGTCACGGGAGGCTGAGTGCCCACCCCCGGCGATAGAGTTCGACGCGTGACCTGGAGCCATCAGGCCGTCGGCACCGGCTATCGGTGCCCGTGCAACCCGAGCTGATCGATGAACGCTACCGGCGTGCGGCCCGGACCTCCCTCCCTCGCTTGGCTGATGGCCAAGATCATCGACCTCAAAGGGAATGACCCGCTTAGTCCGATCACGGTGGTCGTCTCATCGAATCACGTCGGTCTAGCCATCCGTCGCACCCTCGCTCGGACCGGCTACGCAAACGTTCGCTTTGGCGTGATGGGGCGATTGGTCGAACCGCTCGGCGCCTCCGACCTCGCCAGAGCCGGTAGGTCGCCATTGACGCAGCCGGCGGAGGAGGCCGCCATCCTCGAGGCCATTCGCCAGAAGGGTCAAGGGTTCGGTGAAGTGGGCACGCACCCTGCGCTGGTTAAGACCCTGCGCGAGCTGTTCCGCGAGCTCCGGGCGGCCGAGTGGGATTCGGAGCGGCTTGCAGAGCTGGGATCCTGGGGCCGGATGGCGGAGGTGGCTCTAGCGGTCTTCCGCAAGTACCTCGACGTCATCAGTGCGGCGAACCTTTACGACGACCACGATCTGTTCGTTGCCGCCGCGGTCGCACTCTCGGGCACTCGTGCCACGCAGTTAGTCCATGAGGTCGGCCCTGTTCTTGTCTATCTACCTGCAGGCCTAACGGCTGCGGAGGCCAGGTTCCTCAAGGCGCTTTCGGCCCATACCTCTATTGATATCGCCCTTACGCGCCTCGACGACGTGATAGCCGACCGCCCGTCGGACGCCATAGCTGAAGCTCTTGGCCTGAACTGGCGCGAAATGCCAGCAGCGCCCGCCAAGGTCCCAGAAGTGTCTCTGCTGGCTGTGCCTGATGCAGCCGAGGAGGTACGCACGGTCGTGCGCCGGCTGCTCGGCTGTCTGGAAAACGGTGTGGAGTTGAGTCGGACCGCGGTCGTCTACCGCGACCAGGATCCGTACGGTCCACTTGTCCGTGACACGCTCGATTCGGCGGGCGTGCCTTGGGCCGGCATCGACGGTCGGCCGTTGTCGGAGAGTTGGGCCGGGCGCGGCCTGCTTGGACTTCTCCGGCTGCGCGAGCGGGATTTTGCTCGTGTCGATGTCCTCGCATGGCTCGGAGCACTGCCCGAGGTCGACCCAGGCCACGTTTCGATAGGGGATTGGGACCGGCTTTCACGCCGGGCAGCAGTCGTTCACGGAGCACGGCAGTGGCAGGACCGTCTCCGCTTGCAAGCCAAGGACGTCCGGGCGGAGGCAGACGGCATGGAGCGAGCGGGCCGTAGCGAGGGTGCCATCCGCTACCGCCGGCGCGAAGCGGGAGCGCTGGACCGAATGGCTGCGTTCATCGAGCGCGCTGAGTCCGAGACACGTGCACCTTCCGAGGTGACCTGGGCCGCACTCGCAAGGTGGGCCGAGCACGTTCGCCGGATTTTTGTACCTGTAGCAGAGACCTGGCCCGAGCGTCAGCGTGACGCCGACGAGATGATCGGCGAAGTGCTCACTCAGATGGCTTCAGCCGGCGCTATCGAAGGTGAGATCACATTGGAGCGCTTCGTGGAGGCGGTTCAGGCGACGCTTGAAGGACGGCGCCAGGCCGAGGGTCGCCTCGGTTCCGGCGTCGCTGTGGGACCCGTCGGTGCCCTCTGTGGCATGGAGTTCGACGTCGTATTCGTGATCGGCGCCACCGAGCGGGCGTTACCACGACCCGCACCGCCCAACCCCGTCTTCCCTCCTGACGGAGGTCCTGACCCCCTCGGGAGATCCGGGCGCCGGCAATCGGAAGAGCGGCGGGACTTCTTGGCTGCGATCGCCGCCGCGGCAGGTGGGTCGGTATGCCTCTCGTTCCCGGCCTGGGACGCCGACCTGCGACCGAGTTACCCGTCGCCTTGGGTGCTGGAATTAGCTTTGCCTGAAGGTGAACGGCCTGTCACTGCGAGCTCTCTGCGCGCTGGGCGGGACGCTCGCAACGGTTGGGCGGTCCACTCACCGGACGAGGGACTCCAGACCGCCCCAACCTGGCTGAACGTTGCCGAGTGGCGCGTTGCCCTGGCACGTGCGGACGGATCATCCCTTCCGTATTCCGGTTTGGCGGCCCGCGTCGACCTGCCGCTGCACCGTCACCTGGAAGTACGCTCCGCTCGGCTGTCGGACCTTTTCACAGAGTTCGATGGCAACGTCGAGGCTGAGGTCGACCGGGCGGAAGAGCTCGCGGATGGTCTCGGCACCGGTCGCCATTCGCCTTCGAGCGTCGAAGGATGGGCGGCCTGCCCCTTCAGCTACATGCTGGCGCGAGTGATTGGCGTCGAACCGACGGAGCGGCCGGAGCAAGAGGTCGCCTGGGCAATAAGCGCTGCGGCCAGAGGAACCCTCGTGCACCGGATCCTTAGCCGGTTTTTCGCAGAGCTGGGCGCCCAGGGGCGTCCCCGCGCGACCGAGGCGTATGGCGCCGACGATGTGCGCCGGATCGAGGACATCGCCCTCGAGGAGTTCGCACGCCTTGAGGAAGCCGGTGCTACAGGTCACCGATTGGCATGGGAGAACGAGCGGCGGGCGATGCTTGTCGACCTCCAGACCTTCCTGCGCAAGGACATCGAGCTACGTGCAGATGGCCTCGTTCCACATTTCTTTGAGCAAGGCTTTGGAATGCCCGGCGATTCGTGGGAGGAGTTGGTGCTCGACCTCGGCGGCGGTCGTACTGCGCGGCTTCGCGGACGGATAGACCGCATCGACCTCGGCCCCGATCCGGCGGCTCCGGAGCGGGCTCGTCTCATCGACTACAAGACCGGGAAGGCTTATGAAGAGCGCGCCTTCATAGACGATCCTCTAGTCGCCGGCACGAAGGTACAACCATCGGTATACGCAGCAGCGATTCGTACCCGCTACCCGGGGATTAGCGTCGACAGCGGCTACTGGTTCGTCAGCGCCAGGGGCAACTTCCGGTTCCTGCCCGTGCCGGACGATCAAGAACGGCTTCGCCATGTCCTCGACGTGATGGATCGCGGCCTTCGGGCCGGGGCATTCCCACAGGTGCCTGGTCCCGACGACAGCCGGCGGGACCGGACAAGCTGGCAGAACTGCTTTTACTGCCCATTCGATCGCATCTGCCCAACCGGGCGCGATCAAATGCGAGAGCGGAAGCGAGACCGACCCGGCCCCCTCCTTCACCTTGAGCTCACCAATGCAACCTGAGCTCCTGTCGGCCGACGATCTTGCGCGTCGGACGCTGCTTACCGATTTCGATGGGACGCTCTTTGTCGACGCGGGGGCCGGAACTGGGAAGACAACGGCCATCGTCGGCCGGATCGCAGAGCTCGTGGCTCTCGGGCACATGAAAATGACTCAGCTCGTCGCTATCACGTTTACAGAGGCGGCCGCGGCTGAGTTGCGCACCAGGGTGCGTGAGGCGTTGCAGGCTGCGGCCCTCGACCCAATATGCAGCGAAGAAGAACGCGCTCGATGCGTGAGCGCAAGCGCGACCATCGGCGACGCCTCGATCGACACCATCCACGCCTTTGCAGGCGATGTGCTTCGCACCTACCCGCTGCATGCGGGATTGCCTCCCGACTTCCGGACCTTCGACGAGATCGAAGCCCAGCTGGACTTCGAGGAGCGATTTCGCTCGTGGTTTGAGGGAGTCGCTGACGACACGGCGCACCGGGACACGGTCCGGACGGCGCTCCTCATGGGACTCGGGCCTGATCGGATGCAGACGCTCGCGCAGGCTCTTCACGAGAACTACGACCTTCTCTCCCCATCGAGCTCGTGGGAGTGTCCACCAGCGACGGATCCCATTAGCGCCGCTCACGCGCTGGCCGCCGACATCGGGGAGGCGCAGCTGCTCTTGGCGTACGCGCCGGCCGGCCACCAGGCAATCCAGATCGTGGAGGGACTGTCCTTCGCGCGTGAGCGCCTAGCCGAAGCGTCTTCGTCCGACCAGGCCCTCCTGGCACTAGAGAGCATCGAAAAGATCACTGTCAAGGGCAAGCAAGACGGCTGGGGAATCGTGGAAGGCGTCAGCGCCTTCAAGAAGCTGAAGCAGATCCTCAATGGAGTCGAAGACGACGCCAAGGAAGCGCTCCAATCGCGCCGCTCGGCGCTGTTCTGCGCGCTGCTCGGGACGCTTCGCGATTTTGTGCTCGCCTATGCGGACGAACGCAAGCGGCTCGGGGTCGCAACCTTCCAGGACCTTCTGGCCTGGGCGCGGGACCTCCTGCGCGACAGCGAGGAGGTGCGTGCGCGCGTGCAATCACGCTGGACGCGAATCTTCATCGACGAGTTCCAGGACACCGACCCACTGCAGGCGGAGATCGCCTTCTACTTGTGCGCCCAGCCGGGGGTGGCGCTGCCAGGCGACTGGCGACAGATTTCCCTGGAGCCCGGAAAGCTATGCCTGGTCGGGGACCCAAAGCAATCCATATATCGCTTCCGCCGCGCCGACATCGCGCTCTACCAGGCGATCCGCGAGCTGGTTCCCGAGCCCCTGGTGCTGAGTCGCAACTTTCGGTCAGTGCCCACGGTGCTGGACTTTGTGAACCGTCACTTTGACCGCACCATGATGTTCGTAGCCGGTGCCCAGCCGCACTATCAGCACCTGGCGGCCGACGTACCCGCCGCTGGGCCCGCTCTTTGGCGGTTCGGCGGGGCCGTTGACGGGAAGGCCCCGGAAGTCTGGGAGCAGGAAGCGGAGGCAGTCGCCGCGTGTGTGTCCCGGATCATGGAGGACCGCTGGCATGTCTCCGATCGAGGACCAACGGGTAGGGTCGAACGCCAGGTGCGACACGGAGACATCTGCGTGTTGATCCCAAGTCGCACCAACCTTCGGCGGTTAGAGCGTGCCTTCGAGACGCGCGACATCCCGTATCGCATCGAAAGTGGGGAAATTGTTGTCGGCACCCAAGAGGTGCGTGACCTGCTTTCGGCGCTGCGAGCGATAGATGACCCGTCTGACCAGGTGGCAGTGGTGGCAGCGCTGCGCTCGCCCATCTATGGCTGCAGTGACGCCGAGCTCGTGCGTTGGTCTGCAGAGAGAGGTCGCCTCGACTATCAATATCCGGGTGACGGCACGGTGGGACGTGTCCGAGCGTCGCTCGAGCATCTGGCCTCATTTCACGCGGTCCGCAACCGAACTTCTGTCGCCGCACTGGTGGAGCGATTCGTAGATGACCGCATGCTCGTTGCAGCGGTGTTTAGTGAGCGCCGTCCCCGCGAGTCCTGGCGTCGATACCGCTATGTGACGGCGCGGGCGCGAGCATTCGTATCGACGGGACGGACGACCCTACGTGAATTTGTGGAGTGGATGGAAGGCCTGAGCCGCAGCCAGGCCCGTGATGTATCGGGATCGATCGTAGAGAGTGACGAAGAGGCGGTGCGGGTGCTGACGGTGCACCGGGCCAAGGGCCTTGAGTTCCCGATCGTGATCATGACGGGCCTCGGGTCGTCGCGGTCCTTCTTCAGCCCGAACGTCATTGGTGATCGCATTCGAGGCGAGGTTCACGCCGGGATCAACGATGTTCGTGGTCGGCAATGGTGGAGCCCTTCATATAAGGACGCGTGCGATATTGAACGCGAGCTAGACAAGGCAGAGGGAATTCGGCTCGCGTATGTAGCCGCCACGCGTGCGCGCGATCATCTTGTGCTCGGACTCCATCACAAAGCCGATGAGGGGAGGGACGTGCTCGCTTTGGGGTTCGCCGAGACACTGGCCGGGATGGGCGATGATGTCCGGCCAATTGAGCCGATGGACCTTATATCACGGCCGGCGCCGACACCAGTAACAGAGGCCACCGCCCAGCAAGTCCTTGCGGACGAGGAGGCATGGGTCGCGCGCCGCCAGACTACACTTGCCGCCGCGGTCGGCTCGGCTTTCGTGACCGCTACCTCGCGGGCGACACTTGCCGAAAGTGAGGAAGCGAGAACGGAGCCGGACGCCGCCCGGTTCAAGCGGGGCCGTGGCGGAACCTCGGTCGGCCGAGCAGTGCACGCCGTCCTTCAGGTCGTCGACTTGGCTTCGCAGGAAGGGCTGGACACCCTCGCCCGCGCGCAGGCTGCGGCCGAGGGGATCCCAAAGCGAGCTGAGGAAGTGGCGCGTCTGGCCAAGAGGGCCTGCGAGAGCGAGCCCGTTCGACGGGCAGTGGCAAGTGGGCGGCTTTGGCGTGAGGTTCCGGTCGGAGCTCCGAGTGGCGGCCAGGTGCTCGAGGGGTTCATCGACCTCCTCTTCCAGACTCCGGAAGGGTATGAGATTGTCGACTACAAGACGGACGACCTTCGCGAGGACGAGCTGGAGGGCCGGATGGACCGCTATCGGATCCAGGGCGACTCATATGCAGAGCTGGTCCGGGCGATCACAGGCCGGACACCGGTCGCGGTTTCCTTCGTGTTCGTATCGGCCGGTCGGGTGGTTCGCGTCGAGCCGTCAGCGCCAGCCGCGGCGCCAGTGTAGGTTCTCGGGATGCGGCGGAGGCTGTGGCGGCCAAACAAGCTCATTCCGCGGCTTCGCTCGGCCGATCGAGGTCGGGCCCGAGCCCGCATTTCGGCGTGTATGAAGACTCAAGCGACTTGAGGACCGAGCCTGATCGCTGGCGCGGCGTCATGAGGCAAGCGGCCGCCCGCATGCGCGTTCATCCATTCTGGGGTGACTACCTCGACGGCTTTGAAAATCGGCGCCGGGGAGTGCATCTGATCATCCTTAACGAGCCAGCGATTTCGAGAGTCCTGTTCGGCGTGAAAACGCTCGACGTTCACGGACTACGGTCCGGCCGGCCGCCCTTCGAAGAAGTCGCCAGAGGCGACATCGTTTTTATTAAGGCCCGCGGCGGGGACATCTGTGGACTGGCTCGAGTAGCTAGGGCTTTGATGTTCAACGAAGTTGTCGAAGAAGACTGGAACCGGCTCCTGGTAGCAGCCTCTTCTCGCACGGACTACGACGAAGACGACTGGTCGTTCGCGCGAGACATGAAGACGAGGTTGGCCTTGATCACCCTAGCCAACGTGTGCACGCTGCCACGGTCCATCTCATTTGGGAACGCAGGTCCGAAGCGCTGGGCTGTGCTCAAGGAGACCCGGCGGCCAGCCTTGGCGAGACGCTACGTGTCCGCGTCGGATATCAAGGCGCTCGGAACACGGCGAAATGAAGCGCCTTCGACCAAACCTCGACTGAGGGAAGTCTCATGACCACACCTGGCTTTGAAAAGCTATCCAAGCAGGACCGCGATGCCCTAATCCGTGAGTTGTTCGACTACCAGCATGGCATCTGCTACATCGATGAACGTCCCATCGACTTGAGCCAGCCGGTCGATGTCGATCACATCAAAGCACTCGACCGTGGAGGGCAGGACAACAAGAACAATTGGGGCCTAACGCACGCTACCTGCAATCGGGGCAAGGGCAATCGCGACCTCGACCTCTTGCGTTATTTGTCCCGCTTTCAGCGCGCCCGGGAAACGCACCGCCACCAGGGAGGCGATGACGACACATTCACGGTTGGCAAGGCGCTTGAGGCTCACGGTGGGGCTAAGAAGTCGATAGTCGGCCGAACCGAGGTCAAGCCGACTGGGGATCGGGTCTTCATTTGCACCTTTGAGACGTCCGAGCAGATGATCACGCGCGAGTTTCCCCTTGAGCGCGACCTGAACAATCCAAGCATCGAGTCGTTCACAGCCCTAGTACCAATCGAATACGTCTACCACGATGGAAGCATCAATCCAAGATCCATAGTTGATCTAGACCCGTTCATCGAAGAGTTCTACCGAGGGAATCCGCAGTTACTGCCGAGCCTCGCCCACCTACAGCTGGCTGATCAACCTGCGCACGTGATGCTGTTCGATGGCCAGCACAAGGCGGCTGCCCAAGTCTTTCTGGGAAACAGGCAGCTTTACCTTCGAGTCTTTGTTAACTCCGACGTCCGGCTGTTGAAGACTTCTAATTTCGGCGCCCACACGAAACTGGCACAAATCCACTTCCCCATGGCCATTCAAGACAAGGTCGGCCATGACCTGTACTTGCCGGCGTTCCAAGAGTTTCTCAACCGCGTGCCGGACCGGAGTCAGATCGAAGAGCGGACCTTCTTCGGTGAGCTTGCCCCCGAAGAGCGTTCCGAGATGCGAAGCCACTTCCAGGGCTATTTGAAGTTTCGAGTGGTGGCGTCTGTGGCTGAGCTAAAAGGCTCGTTCTTCGACTTCGTCGAAACGGTGTCGTCGCGGTCGAAAAGTAAGCCGCTCGCCTACGAGACCGTTCGTAAGGCGCTGTTCAACCAGCTCATGCATCTGCGCGAGACGAACACGAAGCTCGAAGTGGCTTTGCGGATGCGGGATCTCGAGAGAGACAACCTGGCCAAGCTTCTGGCCGTCTTCACTGAAAAGGTGCTAACGGACAAGTTCGATCTGTCGAAAGGAATCTTCAAGCTGGAGGAGCGCCTCGGGTCCGATCCGAGCATCCGCGCTGAGCATTTGCGGGCCTACCGGATCTGTCGACAGGCCCCCCTGTTGGTCGTAATGGGCGAGCTGCGCGAGGCCATACGCCAGCTGCTGTCTATCCGTTCGCGCTACCCGGATGGGCGGTGGTCCAACGAGTTTCGGTGGCTGTGGGCGGAGATGCAGGAGGAAGACTGGCGCGCTGTCTCGAAGATGCTGGACATGGTTCTGGGCCATAAGGTCTGGATCGAAAGAGACCCAGTTCATGCGGAGACCCTTGAGAGCAACAAGAAGAGCAGTTGGGAGGAGATTCTGCTGACCGGTCGCTTGCCGGGTGCATCGGTGTCTGTCTATGAACCGCTGACCAGTGGTCGGTTGCTTCATTCGGTCGCCTAACTACCTATCAGCGGCAGTTCGGTCCCGCCCTCGTGCGGCTCCTTCCCTGAGGAACTAGGGGGGTCTGGCCTCGCTCTTGGAGGCCAAGTCCTAAGCCCGGGCAATATCCGATAGGCTCCTAACAATAATGCGATCTCACGATGCCACCCCTGCGAGCCTGAATCTCTACGTGCCGCATCCGGAATCTAGGCTCTGCACCGCCCTGGCTCGGGGCTCCGCCATCGTTGGGCTGCCACTGAACACCGGCCTGATCCGCATCTACTACGAGGGCAACGTGATCGGGGGCGCAGAACCTAAACCGGTATCGCGACAAAGCCATTCAGGCCGCCGGAAGGATGCTCCAAAGCTATCCGGCGGGCTATCCCACGCGGGCGCGAGAGGATGTTGACACGCGTGAGGTGGTGGAGATTGGTGTGATCGACGCCAAGACGTACCGGATTGATATCTCAGCGACGCCAGCCGATCTGAGCTGGTGGATCGACTCAGAGGATCTGGTTGATTTGGGTCTGATCGAAAAGGCGGGTTAGCTTGTCGCTACGAGGCTAGCCCGCATCAAACGGCGGCTTCAACCGAGGTGGTCGAGAGTCCAGTTCACGTAGAACAGGAAGTACTGCGGAGCGCTGATCTTGTAGAAATTCGGATTCTCCCGACCCTCCTGGAAGACGGAGAGGCCGTCGTTGTACACCTCGACGTGAATGAGCTTGGGCAACTGAGTAATCACCGACTTGAGTCCTCCGATGAATGCAATTCGCATGTTGGTCAGCACGAGCGTGCCCTCATCGACGTCGCTTATCGAGCTGCTCTGAACGGGGTGACCGCTGAAGGATCCAACTCGGTAGCGGATGCCCGTATGCCCGATGGGAAAGCTGAACCCCTGGCTACCTCCCGAGTAGCGGGTTCGAGTCGTGAGCCTGGCGAGAACTGCTGGCACTGAGACATACGCCTGCTCTTTTGGTTTCAGCGCTAGCGGGCTATCGACGGGAGTGGGGCCATGAGCTTGGAGCCAGGCCGCCGTGTACAGGGAGTCGAAGCCCATCGCCTTCATCGCCGTCTGTCGCCGCTGGATCTCATCGCCAACGGCCTTGCCTTCTTCGATCTTGGCGTGCTGTTGAACGATTAGCGACTTCGCCTGGGCAAGCTCTAGCTGAGCATCTGCCCGCAACGCATCTGCTTCCGGGATCGTCTTCACTGGCACCTGCTCGATAAATGTGGCTAAAGCCGCCTGGAGCTGGTCAAGTACCTTGGCCCGTTGAGTTTCGAGCTCGTGCTCGTGATGTCCGTCGGTTAGCGAGTGGAAGAAGCCACCGAGACCGGAGTGGGGCCTACTGCCAAGCTCCTGGATCTGCTGGTTGAGTTGGGAAACGTCTGTCTGCAGCTGTGTGGCCGCAGTGATCTGATCGGCGACAGCCCTGGTGTCCCATTCGGTCTTGTGGGCAATCAGCAACGCACCGGCCTGTTCCAACTTCAGCCTGGCGTTGGCGATCGGCGCCTCTGAACTCTGGAGGATCTGTTTCGCTTCCGCGGCCAGCTGGTTCAGTTGGACCGTTAGGTCGTCGAGCGATTCCAGGGTTATCTGACCGCCGGGAAGTTCCAGCCGAGGAGCCGGATTAGAGACAGCTTCTGCCATGCACGCGAGTATCGGGCGCTTCGGCTTGATTGGTGTGGAAGAAATGAATATCGATAAGCGCACGGGGCGAAAGCTTCCAAAAAAGCGACAGGAAGCTGTCACGAGGTAGCTGGATGGTTGGACGCGATGCATACGAATCTAACCGTAGCCACCGCGTCGAGAGCCATCGCTTGGGCCCGATTGACGTCAACGGCGGCAACGTCACGGATTGGCGACGTCCGCCGTGGCATTTCCACGCTATCATGGCGTGGACATGCGCCCCGACGACCAAACTGGGGAATCCGAACTCCGTCGCGAGCTCCGAGACGTTCTTGTCGACGAACGGATGGCGGTTGACCGGTTCTTGGAACTACTTGCGCAACCCGACGCGACCGCGGTCGACCTGGTGGAGCGCGCCGAGGAGCTCGACCCAGTGATTGGCCGCCGCCTCAGCTTGACTCGCGTCCTTCGCGAGGAAGTCAGCGGTCAGCGTCGCCGGGAGGAGGACAGGTCGATTCGTCAATTCGTGCTTAGTGCGCTTGAGGCCATAGGGGTACCCCAGCCCGCCGGCTTCATTCAGGAGTACGTCTGGGCTACGGAGCGAGTGGACCTTGACACGAGAGGTTTCGGCGCGCTACGCCGCGACGAAGCACGTTCGTGGCGGCGGCGTCCAGGGCATCGGATCGCCTACATAGTCCCTGTTCTCGATCCGCAGGGGCACGCACAGTCTCGATGGATGGCGCGCTCGGACTGGAGCCTCGCGCGACGCTTGATCGTTCCGGGCGCCGAGCGATTGACCGACCTCACCAAGCTTCTCGCGCTCTTCGAGGCCCGGGACGCCCACCCCCGTGACGCCACCGATCCGTTTCTTCCCTTGCTCCGTGTTTACGGAGGCGAGGTAGTGGCGCTCCCCCCGCCTGAACCGGGTGGGCCCGCCGAGGCTGCGTGGCTGCGTGACGTCCGCCAGACCGCGGCCGCCGCAATTCTGCCGCTGCGAGAACAAGTGGCACACGCCCAGCGAGAGGCGTCAATAGGGCTCTCGGCCCTGACGGACGAGCAACGCGTCTGGGGCCTGTAGGAGTTCCACGGGTTGCACGCGTGGAAATACCATGCTAGGATTCCGTCGATGTCGATTCGGGCTCGAGAGGCGGTCGGTGCGGTTTCGGCGCTGCCGGCGACCTCGCGCGGTCGCTTTGGGATCTCACAACACGCGATCGAGCGGTGCAGGCAGCGAGTCGGCCCGCAACTGTCCGACGCCGGAGCTGCCGTTTTACTCGGGCGGCTTGCCGCTGAGGGCCGCGCCAGACCAACCCCGCGACGTTGGATGCGCGGGAAAGTGGCTCAAACACCTGGGCTCCGCTTCATCTACTGGTCGGACCTCCCAGATGTCTGCGCGCTCGCAGTCCAATCCACGATCGTAACCGTGGTCACCAGATCGCTCTACCGTGGCCGTCTGGCTGCTGAGAGCGATCCCGACGACCCGGAGTTGCTCGCTTGAATCCGCCAACAGCCCTCACCGACGAGGAGCGCCTCAGGCTGCAGCAGCTCAGATTGGCGGACTGGAGCTCACGCCGCGTCAACTCGCCCGAGCCGTCGGCAAATCGTGACGCCGCCCAATCACAGGATCTTCCGGACAGCTGGAATCTGACCCAAGGTGTGAATCTGGCCAGTTGGCAGCGTGACGCGAGGGATGCGTGGCTCGCAGCGGGCGGCCGCGGGACTATCAAGGTTGTTACGGGCGCCGGCAAGACCGTCGTGGCGCTGGCGATAGCCGAGACTCTCCAGACGCGCGATCCCTCTCTCAGAGTCGCAGTCGTCGTGCCAACGATCGTCCTTATGCAGCAGTGGGTGGAAACACTTCACCAGCGCGGGAACCTACCTGCGAGATCAATCGGAATGCTCGGTGGTGGCCACAGTGATGGATTCGAAGGGGACCGACGGATCCTGATCGCGGTGCTGGCAAGCGCCAGGAAGGACCTCGCCAGCATCGTGATGCGGGCGCAAGTCGGAGATCATTTGCTGTTCATCGCCGACGAGTGCCATCGAGTGGGCGCCCCCGAAATGTCAGCAGTGTTAACGACCCCTCGCCGCTATAGCCTCGGACTGTCTGCCACACCCGAACGCGACGACGACGCCGTCAGCCCCAATACCTTCTCCCAGTCGACCGTTGGATCGGCGCTCGGAAACATCGTCTACGAGATGTCGTTCGCCGAGGCTGTTCGGCTCCAGGTTCTTCCTCCGTTTGACATTCACCACTACGGCATCTCCCTCACGCCTGATGAGGCAAAGCGCTACGAAGCGTTGAGCCGATCGATCAGTGATGCCCGTAAGGAATTGATCACTTCATCTCCTGCAGCGCGGGCCGCCGGAGGTGGGGACAAGTTGATGGCGTGGGCGCGCAACGTGTCTGCCCGAGGTTCCAGTCAGATCGCCGGGATCGCCAGTCGATTCGTGAACGACACCTCGCGCCGCAAGCAGCTCCTGTACCGAGCGTCAAACCGACTCATCGCCACGAGCCGACTGGTCCGCGAGGCGATGCTCGCTCGTCCTGACGCCCGAGTGATCTTGTTTCACGAGAGCATTGACGAGGTCACGATCATCTTCGCCTTCCTCCGCGGGGAAGGCATGCCAGTCGTGATGGAGCATAGCGATCTCCCAACCGAGCTCCGTGAGGCGAGCCTTGAACTGTTTCGTACTGGGATTGCCCAGATCATCGTCTCTGCCAAGTCGCTCATCGAGGGCTTCAATGTACCCGAGGCTGACCTCGGGATCATCGTGGCTTCGTCCAGCTCGGCGAGGCAGCGGATCCAGAGTATCGGGCGGGTATTGCGCCGGTACCGAACTATGTCCGGTGAAGAGAAGGCGTCTCGAGTGTGTGTCCTTTACGTGCGAGATTCGGTCGACGACCGGATTTATGAGAAGGAGGACTGGGATCGCCTTGTCGGCGTTGGTAGAAATCGCTTCTTCTTCTGGGACACGGGATCGGAGCCAATCGAACAGGGCGGCCCGCCGCGCCAACCGTCTCCACGCGAGACGGACATTGATCTGGATGTCATCAGGCCCGGAGATCCGTACCCGGGTAGATACGAGGGAACGGAGTTCTCGGTGGATGCCGGAGGAAATGTCAATGACACGGAAGGCCACGTGGCTTTGAATCCGTCCGGCGTACCGGCCCTGATCCGAAAGATCAAAGGACAGTCGGGAAGATTTCGTGTTACGCCCCAGAAGAAAGCCATCTTGGTGCGCTTGCCTGTTGACGAGGACTCTTGGGAGACGGTTTTTGCCGGTCGCTTGAAAGATGATTTCCGTTTTTCTCGCCCCGAAGGGCAGGGGATCAACTTCGATGCGAGCGAGCTGGCGACAGGCGATGAGTATCCCGGCCCGGTTGAGCCGGCTGACGAGCTGCGGTTTCGGCAGCGTGGAGGCGGTGTGCTGGCCAGGCGGGTTCGAGGGGGCGAAGCCTTTGCCCGTGGAGTGGAGGCTGATCGGTTGGTGGCCGCCATCCTTTCTGTCGGTCCATCCGGGCGTGTTAACCGGGTCTTGGTGAATGAAATGCATCACGCGTTCTGGTGGGATGAAGGCCAACCACGATTCCTTATCGCGCTGAGCGGAGCTCTTGAGTTCCCGGCGATGGACAACCGCTCATGACCCTTTCCTTCGAGCGTCTAACGCCGCGTCAGTGGCATGGCAGGTACGCCCGGATACCCGGTGAAACCACGGCCTTTCATGTGCGTGAGGGTGCAAACGGCTGGTGGCCCTACGTCGATTGGGTAATTGACGATGACCGGGCCGAATGCCCCATGGTGGACAATCCAAGGGCCAGGGAATTGGCGCAGGCTGTTCATGCTGGCAAGCGAGCACTCGGCGGCCGCCGTGGCGGCTCGTTCCTTATCAATGAGTTCGGGGATGTTCTAGTTCCAAGTCCACTCGGCGACGGGCGGGTCGTCGTGGTGGGCAGATGGGTTGGGGGTCTGCGGTTTCAGGATCGCCACCATCCGGGGGCGGTCTTCGATCTGTCTGACGACCGCGCTCTCGTGTCAGGCGCCGCTTGGGACCGGCCATACCTTGGAGTTCCGCATCATCTGAGCGCCCTCGGAGAGATTTACTTCTGGGAACAAGACTTCGGCGGCGCTGGCAAGCTGACGCCGCCTGAACAAGACAATGCGCTCGTCCAAGCGCTGCGACGGATTCGACCGAGGGGAGCTGTTCGGTTCGTGGTCGGTTGTGGCGGCTTAGTGCTCACCAAGGTAGAGGTTTGGCAAGCCGGCCTTTCCCATTGGCAGGCACGTTACGTGGGGCGCCTGAATTTCAAGAGGTGGTTCAAGAAGGAGGGTGGTAGTGACTAAAACGTTTCCGGTCTATCCCGGCAATTGTCCTAAGGTCGTCAGCAAAGATGCGAAGTATGTAATCCGGTCGCGCGGAGGCAAAAGTGTCGTGTCGCTTTTGTATGTGACTGCAGACGGGGACCGATTGCTGGCGACCACAAGTGAGCATCCAGACCTGGTGGAAATCGTCAACGCGGTCAAGACCACGATGGGCACGGCCCCCAATGGGCCGTTCTACTTGAACGAGTACGGCCAGGTGATCGTGCCTGTTGGACCCGGGGCAACTTACTACCTCGCCGGAGAGTACGACCTGCCGCTCCGATTCCTATTCGAAGGGCGCGTTCTTAGCGGCGAGGGCCTAGACCTCGACGGTAAACCGTTGGAACCAGGCTCGATTTGGGTCGGTCCGCATCCAGGAATTCCCTACATTCTCATGGCCGGCAAGGATGACGTCTACTACGACGCCGCCGTCCGCCCGGATGTAACTCGCCGGATGAAGCTCAGTAGTGCAGACGGTGTGGGACCGGACGCAGCCGCTGCATTCGCCGAACGCATCAAGCGGGTAAAGGGGTGGACTGGCGGCCGCTTCTATATCAACGAATGGCGCGAGATTTTTGCCCCGATCAACAAGGCGACTGGTCTTGAGTACCGGTACATCGGCCATCTTGAGCTCGACGACCCATGGTTTCCAAAGCCAACACCAGCACTGGGCACTGTTGGCCACGAAGGTCAGTAGGCTGCACGCGCTCACATGGGGAAATCTCAAAGGGGCGCGATTGATCAGAGCGGGGCATTCTTCAGCCGAGCAGCCAAGAAATTCCGGCTAGTCGGATCCGATGGCGTCGGCTGGCGCAGACCGCAAATCGGTGCCTTGGGAGCCATGTTGGCTCATTGGAGCCTAGATTCACGCGAGCCGACTGTAGTTAGCACTCCGACCGGCACAGGGAAAACGGCCGTCGCGATGGCGGCGCCCCTACTCACTGCGCCGGCGCCTAAACGCGTCCTCGTTCTCGCCCCTGCACGCCAAGTTCGGGAACAACTTGCGCGCCAATTCAGGACGTACGCCCAACTGCATAACCTCGGAGCCTTGCCCGATTCCGTTGGCGCGCCACACGTATTCGAAATGTCCGGTCGGGCTACAAACTGGGCCGAGATCGCCGAATGCGATGTGGTTGTGGCTCTCCCGAACTCGATCAGTCCCCTCCATTACGACGAGAATCACCTGCCACCTCGCGACCTCTTCGACATGATCATCGTCGACGAGGCCCATCACGCTCCGGCAGATACTTGGCGAGCCGTACTCGATTACTTTCAGTGGGCGCGGGCACTGCTCCTCACAGCTACACCTCGTCGGCGGGATGGCAAGCGCATTCCAGGGTCCCTCGTGTACTACTACCCCCTCCGCCGTGCCCTTGACGAGCACCTTTACAACCCCATCCAACCGATCCTTATCCCATCGCCGACACCTAGCGATAAGGCCGCGTCTGATCGGCTGATCGCGGTTCGTGTTGCGGACCTACTAAGTACTGATGCTCATAAGACGAGCGTGGCCATGGTGCGCGCCGGGTCTATAGGACGACTCCGAGAGCTTGAGAAGATCTACGCGGGGGCCGGCCTCAGCCTTTCCCTCTTACACCACGCTCTATCAGAACGAACGCAGCGAGAAATCGTCGAAGGACTCCAGTCTGGAAAAGGGCGACTGGTAGGAGTGGTTGGGATGTTGGGCGAAGGCTTCGACTTGCCTGCTCTCAGAGTGGTTGCCTATCACGACAAACATAGGTCGCTCCCAGCGACGATCCAGCTCATCGGTCGCCTTGCCCGAGTAGATCCCGCCCACCCTCAGCAATCGGCTTTGGTGACTGTCGCCGACGCTGATGTATTTCCCGAGCTTCAAGGTGTCGTCCGACAGTTGTATCAAGAGGATGCGGACTGGGTCGCGGTGCTCCCTGGAATTATCGATAGAGAAGTCCAATCAACACGCGACGACCGCGAGTTCGGGGAGCGGTTCCCGGAGTCTCAAACCGAGGTTGATCCGCTCCATCTGCGGCCGCTCAAACGTGCTCTTGTGTACGAAGTTCCATCCGACTGGGAACCGCCGATTTTCGGTGGCGAACTTCCGGAGAATCTGCGTGTTGGCGCAATAGTTAACCGAGGGACGGTTGTCTATTCCGGAGCTGACCCAGAGTCGCGGATCTTGGCCGTTGTCTTGCGTTATGTCGAGGCGCCTCGTTGGAGTAGCGACCCCGCCCTTGCCAATGTCACGTACGAGCTGCACGTGGTCGGCCATCGACGTCCGCCTCGTGTCGACCTCCCCGCACTACTAATGCTCAATATCGACCGAGACGGAGTTCGGTCTCTATTCGAAGAGGTGCTAGGGCTGGGTGGTGTAGGTCGCCTGGTCGGACCTGAGCGAATCGGTCACTACATTGACAGCCTCGAACGCCTGTCCGTTTCGTCGGTCGGGGTCCGGTCGACCAACGCCGCAACGCGAGGACGCGCGGCATATCGCAACTACATGGGTGCGGGGGTTGATCGTGGCCTCAGATCAGTCGACATGGCTCGGTCCGCTCTTGGACATGTCATGTTCCAGGTGACGACCGAGGAAGGTTCTACAAACGCCGGAGCAGCCGTTGAGAAATCCAAGTTGTGGCATGCTCGCTACGGCAAGCTGAGAGAGTTTGCGAGCTGGGTTGACGCCGTCGCTGCATCGATGTGGTTCCCGCGGCTTACGACCCAGGGACCCCTCCTACCTGGCGTGGATAGGGGTGTACGACTTGAGGCCTGGCCACAGGCACGGCCATTGGCTGCCGAGATGTATCCCGCTCTGCTAGGAGTTGGGCTCGAGCTGTTTGACTCTGGGCAGCGGGTGGGCGCCATAGAGGATCTCGACCTCTATGTCAACGATGATCCGTCGGGGACGATTGCGGACATCGGCGCTCCGTCGGGTGACGTGGTCCGCATCGTTGGCGTTCTGAATGATCGCGGGAAAGGCACACAGGACTGTGTGTGGGATGGGTCGATCGACACCGCAGGCCAGGTCACCGCCACGAAGGACCTGACTGTACGGCGAGGCTATAGCGACGTCGCACTATTGTCAGAGATCCTGGAGCAGGACCCGCCCACGATCTACTTCGTTGACGGCACCACCACCATTGGCGCCGTCCGGTATAGCAGCCGTGGCACTGCACCAAGCTTCAACCCGGCCATTCTCCAAGCCATCGAATGGGACAACATCGACCTGACGGCGGAGACGGCGACGACCGCTGAGAAGCGCGGGACTGGCAAGAAGTCGGTGCACGACCGACTCGCGGAATATCTCGTGCAGCAGCCTAAACGTGGTTCGTCACGATGGATCCTGCACAACGACGGAGCCGGAGAGCTTTCGGATTACGTAGTTGTAGAGGAGCTACCGACCGGCGAGCTTCACGTCGCTCTGTGGCATGCCAAAGCGTCCCGAAACGCAAACCCAGGTCTGAGAGTCAAGGATTTCCAAGAGGTAGTTGCGCAGGCCCTTCGCAGTCGCAGGTGGATTCCCAGTACTAACTTATGGGACGAATTGGGAAAGAGAATGACCGGGCTGAGCAAGCCGGTGGCGACGCTGGTTGAGGGCAGCGATGACGCGGAGATACTCCGGCGAAGACTGGGACTGGTTCCACCCGCGAGCGGCGAAGCCTCTGACCAGCCATGGACTCGTCGCTATCCAGTCATTCGGGCGGCGCTCGGTGTCGTCCAGCCGGGACTGAGCGTAGGAGAGCTGCTGGATGGCCTCAATGCCAACGACGTTTCTGACTCGGCCAGATCCCTGCGTGAACTGTTCAGTGTGCTGGCGGATACGGCCATGGCAGACGGTGCTGACCTGGTGATCCTCGGATCACCGTGAGGCTGGCGAGCGATTTTCCAGACGCGCACCGACGTGGCAAACGACATGACCAGCCGCTCGGGATCGAAACCGAATCCGTCCAACAGGCATGCCAATTGGGTGAAAAAGTCGACCGGAAGCTCGGACCTTTTGCCCACTTGTAGGATGCCGCGTCGCCATCTGTCTGAGAGCCGATATCCGTCATTTCGACGGACTCGGTGAAGAATGAGCGGGAGGCCAAGGTGGCGTCGGGTCGTGGACGAGGCCGATGACAAGCTCCTTGTACGCGCGCGGAATGGCGCCGTTGAGCGCTCGCGAGTAGATCACGCGCCGTCCGTCGGCTTCGAGGAAC
>Ga0070699_100000303_pt1 | contig 47745 bp, 33 predicted proteins | sample KBSK1503metaG_FD_65473 | JGI IMG/M metagenome (GOLD analysis project Ga0070699, IMG submission 65473) | Corn, switchgrass and miscanthus rhizosphere microbial communities from Kellogg Biological Station, Michigan, USA - KBS K1-50-3 metaG | ecosystem: Host-associated > Plants > Roots >... | reverse complement strand
TCCTCGACGGCTACAAGCCGGGCAGCGCCAAGCGAACGCTGGAGTCGTATCAGGACGCCAAGTGCACGCTGACCGTGACGCCGGCAACGGTGACCTTCGAAACGCCGACCTGGCTCTACAACGATGTCCATTTCGTGATGGAGGTCACGGGAGCGACCCACCTGGTCGTGACCGACGGACGATTCGTGACCGCTTCGGCGCGGGATACCGACGGCAACCTGCTGGTCGAAGACCTCCGGATGGTCTTCATCGGGGGCAGTGCGGCGGAGCGCGCGGTGCGCTCGCTGACCCGTGGCGCCCGGCTGCATGTGTGGGGGCTTCCCCGCCTCAATTTCGCCGAGCTGTCGCGGCGCGCCGCCGAATCGGCGAACAACCCGGCGCTGCTCGAGGGCGCCATGCCGTACGAAATCGTCGTGCTCGGCGTGTACCCTTGAAAATCGCCTTCATCGGCTCGCACGGCGTCGGGAAAACGACGCTCTGCTACGACCTCGCGTCCCGGCTCAAGCGGCAGGACCGCGCGGTGGACCTGGTCAAGGAGGTCGCCCGCCGATGCCCGCTGCCGATCAATCGGGACACCACCCTCTCCGCCCAGGCCTGGATTCTCCATACTCAGATCGCCGACGAAGTCGCCGCCGCTGCCCAGACCGACGTTGTGATCTGCGACCGGTCCGTCCTCGACAACTACGCGTATATGGTCAATCAGGCCGGACGACTCCCCGCCTATGACGCGCTGGTGACGGAGTGGGTCACGACGTATGATGGCCTGTTCAAGGTCCCGATCATCGATGCCCCCACCTTTGATGGCCAGCGCGATGTCAGCCAGACCTTTCAGCGGGACATCGATGGGATCATCGACCAGCTGGCCGCTGATCTGGGCGTGCGCTGCCACATGCTCATGCCGGAATCGCGCGACAAATGGGTCGATACCGTGCTGCGCGAATGCGGGCTTCCGCTGCATCCACCGCAGATCGACCTTTTCTCGCTGCGCAACGCCGGGTGAAGCTCGTCTACCGGATCACAGTCTGCCCAGGAGACCTCTCATGTCGAAATCATTCCGATTCTTGACGATCGCGGCACTGCTTTCCATCGTCGCCACTCCGGCAATGGCTCAGCGACCCGGCAAGCCGGATAAGGCCAAAGGTCCCAAGGACCAGCCCGTGGTCCGCGTCGTCTTCCAGGACTCGGATCGTGGTGTGTTTCGCGAGTACTACCGCGTACACCGGGACGCAGTGAAGCCGCTCCCGCCAGGGATCGCGAAGAACCTGGTGCGCGGGAAGCCCCTGCCTCCCGGCATCGCCCGGACCCGCGTGCCGGACGCCGTGCTGGTGCAGCTGCCCTGGCGCCCGCCCGGCTACACGTTCTTCCTGGTGGGTGACCGGATCGTGTTGCTCAACGCGAATGGGCTCGTGGCCGACATACTGACCAGCCTCTTCTAGCCGAGCGGCGGCGGCGCCACGATGAACACCATGTACCGCCGTCTCGACGACCAGCAGATCGCGTCGACACTGGCGCGTCTCCGGGACCGGATCGCGGAACGGTTTCCGGGCTCAGGGCTCTCGCATGTGGCCGACGAGCTCCGCTCGCTGCGCGATGAGACCACGGCGCTGGTCGCCTACGTGCAGCGGCCCCACTGGCCCATCCGGATCGGCGCGGGCGCCGCCATCGCGGCGATGCTCGCCGTGCTGGTCGTCGTGGTGAGCTACTTGCCGCTTTCTGGGCCGGCGGACCCCGCCTGGCTCGCCATCACCTACGCGACGGCGCGTGCGGTCTATTCCGGTACCTCCCAGCGGTGCCGTCGCGAGCTCTCCGACCTGGCCGACCGCCTTGCCGCGGTCGCCGAGGACGAGATCAATACAGCTCGGCAACTTTCCGGTCCCTCCTAATCCTCCTCATCCCTGCGCTCCGGAGCTCCGATGAAATCGAACGTCGGCCGCCTTTCGGTCATGATGTTCCTGCAGTACGCGGTCTGGGGAGCGTGGCTCCCCCTTGCTGCGCGGTATCTCACCGCGAGCACGGCGGAAGGGGGCCTCGGCTTTACCGGAACCCAGATGGGCCTGATCCTGGGCCTGGCCGGCTCGATCGGTGCGATTTGCTCACCCTTCATCGCCGGGCAGCTCGCCGATCGGCACTTCAGCACCGAGCGCTTTCTGGCGGCGCTGCTCGCCATCGGCGGAGTGATCAAGTGGGTGACGGCCTCGCAGAGCGGCTACGGTGCCTGGCTTTTCCTCTCCATCGCCTACAGCATCGTCTACATGCCGACGCTGGCGCTCTCCAATTCCATGGCGTTCGCCAACCTCGATGACCGTGAGCGCCAGTTTCCCAAGGTGCGGGTCTGGGGCACGATCGGCTGGATCGCCGCGAGCTGGATCTTCCCGATGATCTATCTGCAAAGCGGGCTGCATCTCCAGGCGATGCCGCCATTCCTGGTCGGGCCGGAGCTTCCCAATGTCACCGCGCGGCTGGCCGATTCCCTCCGTTTCTCGGCGCTGATTTCCTGGGGATACGCCCTCTTCTGTCTCACGCTGCCGCACACGCCGCCACGCAAGGATGCGGTGGAAAGGCTCGCGTTCAAGAAGGCGTTCCGACTGCTGCGCGAGCCGTCCTTTGCCGTCCTGATCGCCGCCGCACTGCCGATCAGCGTCATTCACCAGGTGTATTTCCTCCAGACCCCGCCGTTCCTCTCCCATCTGGGGCTGCTCGACAGCCAGATCGGGCCGGCGATGACCATCGGCCAGTTCAGTGAAATCGTGATCATGGGGCTCCTCGGCGCCATGCTCGCGAGACTGGGATTCCGGACGGTGATCACCCTCGGGGCGACGGCCTACTTCGTCCGCTACATGATCTGGAGCGTCACGTCGCTCCCCGTGCCCGTGCTGGTCGCCAGCCAGGTGCTCCACGGCGTCTGTTACGCCTGCTTCTTCGCCTCGGCGTACATCTACACCGATCGGGTTGCGCCGGCCGATATCCGGCACTCCGCGCAGACCGTTTTCGGCATCATCATCCTGGGGGGTGGACCGGTGCTGGGCGGACTGCTCTCCGGGTGGCTGGCCGATACCTACGCGGTGTCGGGCGGCGCGATCGACTACGGAGCGCTCTGGCGGGTCGTCGCGCTCATCGGGCTGGCCGCGGCCGCGCTCTTCTGGATGGGCTTCCGGGAGCGAAAGGACCCCGCGGCGGTGTGAGGTGTCCAGAGGTCACTTCAAACCCTCGGCGGGGGTGCGGCATCTCAATAGCGTGTCCGCACTTGCCGCCGTCGCCGCCCGTCCGCACCACTACGCCAGGCCGGCGGACCGTCCGGCGGCGATGACGGAGCTGGTCCGGCGGGCTCAGGCGGGAGATTCCGACGCGTTCGCGGCGCTGTATCGGGCACACGTCGGGAAGGTTCACGCGCTGTGCCTCCGGCTGGCGGGTGACGCGCACGATGCCGCCGATTTGACCCAGGACGTGTTCATTCGCGCCTGGGAATCGCTGGGCTCATTTCGAGGTGAAAGCGCGCTGGGCACCTGGCTCCACCGGCTTGCCGTGAACGCATTCCTGGGGACCCGGCGCGCATCGGGGCGCCGGGAGCGCCGGGTGGTTTCGGTCGCCGAGCCCGGGATCCACGAACGAGGTGGAGAAACCGTGTCGCCCGGAACGAAGCTGGACCTCGAATGGGCGATCGCGAAGCTTCCTGACGGGGCCAGGATGGTGTTCGTGCTCCATGACATCGAAGGGTATCAACACGGAGAAATCGCGGAGATGACCGGGATTGCATCGGGAACGTCCAAGGCACAGCTCTTCCGGGCCCGTCGGCTGTTGCGGGAGGCATTGGAGTGATGACCTGCCAGGAACTTCGTGCCCGGGCCGATGCGTACGCACGCGGTGAGCTCGACCCCGCCGACGCCGCGGCGTTCGAAGCACATCTGGAATCCTGCTCCGCCTGCGAGGCGGCGCTTTCCGCCTCCGACGGGCCCCTTCCGGACGTCGCCGGACTGTCCCGATCGATCGAGCCCGCCGCCGATCTCTGGCCGGCGATCCGCGAGCGGGTGGCCGCGCGCCGCGGAAGAAGTGCGTGGATCGCGCCACCCCGGTGGGCACTGGCCGCGGCCGCAGTGCTCCTCATCGCCTTGTCGTCCGGCGTAACTGCCGTGCTCCTCACCTCCCGGGAGCCGCGCGCCATGGCCACCGGCAACATCAGCGCGCTGGAAGCGCAGTACTCCGCGGTAAGCGAGGACCTGACCGGCGCGCTGGAGCAGGCGCGATCCCGGCTCTCCCCCGAGACCATGGCGACCATCGAGCGGAATCTCCGGATCATCGACGCCGCCCTCGACGAGACGCGGCAGGCGCTCGCCAGGGACCCGGCGAACCCCGCGCTGGGGCAGATGGTGGTGGCAGCCTGGCGCCAGAAGGTGGACCTGCTCCGGCGGGCCACCGCGCTGGGGACCGAGACCTGATGCGCCTCCATCGTTGCCTCCCCGCGCTCCTGCTCGTCGCGCCGCTCGCGGCCCAGCAGAAAATCGAACGCCGGATCGCCATTGCGCCCGATGCCTCGATCCGCATTCACAACCTGGTGGGCAGCATCCGGATCATCGGCTGGGATCGCGACTCGATCGCGGTGACCGGCTCGGTTCCACCGGGAGCGGGCTCGTTCTACATGGGCGGCGCCGGACGCGGGGCCAAACTCGGCATCGAACGTCAGGATGAGGTCAAGCAAGGACAGCCCGCGACCCTCGAGGTCCGGGTTCCGCGCAACGCCCGCCTCTGGGTAAAATCGGCGAGCGCAACGGTCGAGGCTTCCGGCCTGACCGGCGAGCTGGAATGCTCATCGGTCGACGGATCGATCCGGGTCGAGGGGTCGCTCCGGCTGGTGATCGCCGAATCGATGGAGGGAAATATCAACGTCGCCGGCGCAATGAGCGTCGCCCGGCTCAAGGGCGGCGGCGGGACGATCACGCTGCGCGGCGCGCGGGGCGACGTGCTCGCAACGACGGTCGGCGGCGCCATCGTGGCAACCGACGGCGCGATCACTCGGGCACATCTCGAGACGGTGTCGGGCACCATCGCCTACGACGGGACGGTGAGTCCGCGCGGCACGCTCGACGTGGCGACTCACAGCGGCGACGTGACCCTCCGGCTTCCTCCGGACATTTCCGCCGAGTTCGACCTCGGCTCGTTCGACGGCTCCATTCTGTACGGCCTCAGCGGGAAGGGCGAGGGGAAGGGCAAAAGCGAGGAGGCTCTCAAACCGTTCAGGGGGAAGCCGATCTCCTTCAGCACCGGCGCCGGTGAGGCGCGGATCATTGTGCGGTCCTTCAAAGGGGAGATTCGGATCCTCAAGCCGTGATCCGTCGCCGACGGACTATCTTTCGTCGTGCGCCGTACTACTCGCCTGATTCTGCTGCTGGCAGGTGCCACGCTGGTGGCGCTGATGATTTGGAAGACCGGCCCGGGAGTGCTCCTGGCCGGTCTCCGTTCGTCGGCGTGGGTCGTCGCCGCGCTGATCCCTCTCTGGATCGTGGTCTACACCCTCAACGCGGTCGCCTGGCGGATGCTCACGTCCGCCGGGGGCAAACCGCTGGCACTCGCGCAGGCCTTCCGGATCACGCTGATCGCATTCGCGGTCAATTATGCCACCCCGCTGATGAGCTTCGGCGGCGAGCCACTCAAGGTGCTCGCGGCGACACCGTGGCTCGGCCATCGCCGCGCGGTAGGCTCGGTCGTGGCCTTCCGGCTCCTTCACGCGCTTGCCCATGTCATCGGGTTTCTGGTTGCGCTGGTCCCCGCCTGGTATCTGCTGCCGCACACGCCCCTCGTCATCGGGCTCATCGCCGCCGTGGGCCTGCTCCAGGTCTTTCTCGCCGTGTTCCTGCTCTCCCGGCACCGGGAGGGAATGGCGATCCACCTCCTGCATCTCCTGCGGCGCATTCCGTTTCTCGGACGTCCGGCACGGGCCCTCGAGGCGCGCACACCGGCGCTGCACGAGATCGACGAGCACCTGACGGCGGTGTACACGCGCGCGCCCAGGCGGTTCTACGCGGCGCTCGCGGTCGAGACCTTCGCGCGCTTTCTCACCTTGTCGGAGCACTGGATCATTCTGTACGGCTTGGGACTGGGGAGTGATCCGGCGCGGGCGCTGGTCATCGGGAGCTTCTCGTCCCTGGTGATCAACGCGCTCTCCTTCCTCCCGCTCGAGCTGGGATCGAAGGAGGGCGGGCTCTATCTGATCTTCAAATGGATGGGGTTCGCGCCGGGGCTCGGATTGCAGGCATCACTGCTGGGGCGGATCCGCGAGCTGATCACCATCGGCGTCGGGATGGGGTTGATCTGGACGGTACGAGACGTCACCACCCCCGCTTCGTCCACTCCTTCTTCGCTTCCTCATGACCATGATCGACCGCCCGCTTGAGCCACCCCTTGCCGGCGTCGATGTCCTGCTTGACGCCCCCCTTGCCGCGAAGCAGCATCATCGCGAGCTGATACTCGGCTTCGGCATCCTGCTTTGATGCGGCGAGGTTGTACCACCGCAGGGCCATCGATTCATCCTTCTTGATCCCGCGTCCCGTGGCGTAGGCGGTGGCGAGCTTGGTCATCGACGGCCCGTCGCCCACTTCTTCCGCCGCCTTGGCATACCAGCGCACGGCCTCGGTGGGATTCTTGTCGAAGCCGATCCCTTCCTCGTACCGCCTCGCTACGATGGCGTAGGCCTCCTTCACGCCGAGGTAGGCCGCGGTGAGGTATTTCCGCGCCGCTTTTTCCTGATTCGGCGGTGTTCCCCGGCCGCTCTCGTAGCGACGCGCCATCTCCATCACCGCGATGACGTCGGTGCTGTCCGCCGCGAAGGTGAGGTGCAGCGCGGCAAGGCGGTCATTGCGCGCCACCCCGTGACCCTCGGAATACAGCAGCCCGAGGTTTCGTTGCGCGACCGGATTCGTGCTGTCGGCCGAGCAGAGAGTGAACGCAACCGGCCAGTCGGCTGCCTGGAATGCGCTCTCACATGTGGCGGCGGGCACCACCGGCGGCGGGGAGACCGGAGCGCTATCCACCGTGGCCACCGGTGTCGCCGACCGCCGGGGGGGCGCCGGCAGCGGCCGGGGCGGCACCGGTGTACGCGACGCCACGCCGCTCTCGACGGGAGCCGGTGGAGGCGCCAGCGGCACGGCGGGAAAAACCCCGGCCTGATACACCGCGAACGCGCCGCCGCCGAGGATCACCGCCCAGGCTGCCGCCGCGAGCCAGGGACGCCTGCGTGTGGGGATGTTGAAGCTGGACTCCCGGCGCACGGCACCGCCTTCCGACGCCGTCACCATCTCGCCGCGGAGCGCGCGGGCAAAGGCATTCATCGAGGCAAAGCGGAGCTTCGATTCCTTCCGCAGCGCCTGATGAATCGTGGAGGACATCGAGCTCGGGATGTCGGCGACCAGGCGGGACAGCGGAGTCGCTTCTTCCAGCAGCTGTCTCGCCATGACTTCACGGATGTTCTCGCCTTCGAACGGAAGCCGCCCGGTGAGCATCTGGTATCCCACCACCGCGAGGGAGTACTGATCGCTGCGCGGATCGGGCGCCTGCTTTCCGATCGCCTGCTCCGGGCTCATGTACTGCGGGGTCCCAATGACGACGCCGGTGCCGGTGAGGGAATTCTCGATCGACGAATCCATCGCCTTGGCGATGCCGAAATCCATCAGCAGCACCCGCTGGGTCTTGCCCTCGATCATCAGGTTTTCCGGCTTGATGTCGCGGTGCACCACGCCGGCCTCGTGAGCCGTCTGCAGCGCCTCCGACGCCTCCAGCAGGATGCGCCGGACTTCCGCGATCGGCAGGCGCCGCTCCCGGGCGAGCAGACTCTTGACCGTTTCGCCCTGGACCAGCGGCATCAATAACCAGAGGATGCCGTCCGACTCGCCGACGTCGTAGACCGGAACGATGTTGGGATGATGCAGGACCGCCACCGCCTCGGCCTCGCGGCGAAACCGTTCCGCCAGCGCCTCGGTGAGAATCAGATCGGGACGGAGCACCTTGAGCGCGAGCTCGCGCTTGAGGCGGAGATCCCGCACCGCAAAGACCTCGGCGTAGCCACCACGGCCGATGAGGCGACCCAGCTCGTAATTGGGGCCCAGCGCGGCGCGGAGTCGCTCGGGAGCGATTTCGTAACTGGCTGCGGTAGTGGAGGAGGCCCGGCTGACGCCGACCATCGTATCGCTGAGAACTGGGGAAGCCGAGGGCACTCCGCAGGCGGGGCAGAACGCCGCGTCAGCCGGGACGGGATGTTCGCAACTGGGGCAGGGACGGGTGGGGTTCAAGGCTTACGCTTCGCCACCTCCTTTTGCGCCTCCACATGGCCCTGCTCGGCGGCCTTCTTCACCCAAGTGAAGCCCAGGGAATCGGATCTCGGGGTACCTCGCCCGCGGATCATGGCCATGCCCAGGCCGTATTGCGCATCGCGGTTTCCGCGATCGGCGGCGCGCTGGAGCCAGGTGACTCCGGCCGCCTCATCCTTGTCGATACCTTTGCCGCGGGTGAGCCAGTCCCCGACCTTGGCCTGCGCGGCAACGTCGCCTTTTTCGGCGGCCTTGAGATACCAGATGTACGCGTTGTTGTCGCTGCGGCGGGGGACACCGAGACCCAGCTCGTACCGCTCGCCCAGCGCCATGAACGCCGGCTGATAATCGGCTTCTGCCGCGGCCTTGATCTTGGCGGTTGCGTCGAGCGCATTCTGCGGAACGCCCTTTCCGAGGTGGAGCAGCTGGCCGAGCCGGAAGAGCGAAGGAAGGTCACCTGCGTCGGCCGCCTTGCGATACCAGGTCACCGCTTCCGCGTCGTGCCCGGGCACCTGACTCTTGTCATAGAGCCCCGCGAGCAGGCGCTGTGAAACGATGTTTCCCTTCTGTGCCTCATCGGTGCAGAGTCTGAAGGCGGTGTCGCGATCGTCCCCGCTGGCGGTAGCCTGGCACGAAGCGGTGGTTCTCGATGCGGGAGCGGGCGGCGGCGGCGTCGCGGCGGTGCGCCCGCCGGGCGTATTAGCCCCCGTCGTCTGGCTCGCGGCCCGCCGCCGGTCGGCTGCGGTCACCGCGGCGGGGGGCGGCGCGACGGGAGTGGGTGCCGGTGCCGGTGGAGGGGTGATCGCGGTGGAGTCCGTCCTTCCGGTGGTGCCCGCGAGCGGAACCGTGGGATTGCCCGGCAGGGTCGCCACGCTCGAGACGGCGCTGGAGTCGGACTTCGGCGTTTCCGCCGCGGAACCGTTTTTCATGACTGCAACCGCGATAGCGACCGCGGCAATACCCGCGGCGCCGATGAGCATCAGCGAACGCGCTGGCTTCTTCTTCCTGGGAGGGGTGGCAGCAACGGCGGCCGCGGCGGCGGCCGGATTCACCACGATTTCGGCTGCGGCATCCAGCGCCGCGGAAAAGGCTTCGATGTCGGCATAGCGATCGGCGGGCTCCTTCGCCATGCCTTTCGAGACCGCCGCCATCAGTCCTTCCGGCACCTCGGGCACCAGCTCCCGCATCGAACGCGGGGACTCCATCATCTGCTTGAACAGGATCGCCCGGGTGCTCTCCCCTTCGAAGGGTACCGACCCGGTGAGCATGTGATAACCCACCACGGCCAGCGAGTACATGTCGGTGCGGTGATCGAGATGTGGATCGCCGCTGGCCTGCTCGGGACTCATGTAGTGGGGAGTCCCGACGATCGTTCCCGTCGAGGTCAGTGAGCTGTCGCCGGCCGAGTCCATCACCTTGGCGATGCCGAAGTCCATGACCAGCACGCGGCGCGACTTGCCCTCGAGCATGATATTTTCGGGCTTGATGTCGCGATGCACGATGCCGGCCTCGTGCGCCGAGCCCAGCGCGCCCGCGGCCTCGAGGAGGATCCGACGCGCCTCCTGGATCGGGCGCCGGCCGTCCCGCACCAGGAGTGCCTTGAGGCTTTCACCCTTGATGAGCGGCATCAGGATGTACATGATGCCGTCGGCTTCCCCGATGTCGTAGATCGGGACGATGTGCGGATGCCGCAGATTGGCGACCGCCTCCGCTTCACGGCGAAACCGGGCCATGAGCGTTTCCGAGACGACGAGATCGGGGCGGATCGCCTTGAGAGCGAGGTCGCGCTTGAGCCACTGGTCGCGCACCTTGAAGACCTCGGCGAACCCGCCGCGGCCGATCAGCTCCTGCAGCTCATAGTGCTTGCCCAGCGCTTCCTTGAGTTTCTTGATCATGTCCGCCGAGGCGGTCGCCGTGGGGGCGATGCCTTCGGGGATCGAGATCTCTCCGGTAAGGCGGTCGATGGCCGGAGGCGTGGCCGATCCGCAGACGTAACAGAACGCCGCGAGCTCGGGGAGCTTGGTGTTACAGGACGGGCACGTTCGCGTGGCGGACGACAGGAGAAAGCTCCGGGGCCGGATTGTTGAAGTCTAACAGATACCGGGTTTTCCGGGGAGGGTCAATGGCGCGCTCACCGCCACTGGATCGTTGGCGTAGATTGATTCACCACAACAAGTTGGGTGGTCGCCACCATGCCTTCGCGCCTCCGCATTTGCCTGCTGATCCTCCTCGCTTGCCATCCCGCCCAGGCCGCCGCCCAGGCCCCCGATTGGCCGGCTTACGGGCGGGATCGCGGCGGGGAGCGATTCTCCCCACTCAAGGGCATCGACCGCGGAAACGTCACCCGCCTCGAGGTCGCCTGGGAGTACAGCACCGGGGAGGCCAAGATGCAGATCCAGCAATCGGTCTCCTTCGAAGCCACGCCGCTCGTTCTGGGTGGAGTGATGTTCCTCGGTACCCCCCTCGGCCGTGTGGTCGCGCTCGACGCCGAATCGGGGAAGGAGCGCTGGCTCACCGACCTTCAGGTGAAACCAGTCAGCTTCGGCGATTTCACCTCGCGCGGCGTCAGTCTGTGGACCGATGCGAGGCTTCGACCCGGCGCCCGTTGTGCGACCCGCGTGATCGTCGCCACGGTCGATGCACGGCTGCACGCACTCGATGCCCGGGACGGCCGCCGCTGTCCTGGCTTTGCGAATGGGGGCAGTGTCGACCTCAGGCAGGGACTGCGCTCCGCGCCGTTCGAAACCGAAGAGTATGAGGTCACCTCGCCACCTGCCATCGTGAACGGGTTGATCGTCGTGGGATCCGGCGTCGCCGACAACAACCGGACCGACGCGGCGAGCGGCGAGGTACGCGCCTTCGATGCCCGCACCGGTCGGCTGCGCTGGAGCTGGGACCCGGTTCCTCAGGATTCGACCGAGCCGGCGTGGCGCACCTGGACCAGCCCCGCCGCGCACCGCGCCGGTGCCGCCAATGCGTGGTCGGTCATCGCGGTCGATTCGGCCCGAAGCCTGGTGTTTGTGCCGACCGGCAGCGCGAGCCCCGACTATTTCGGCGGCGAGCGCCCGGGCGAAAATCGCTATGCCAACTCCATCGTGGCGCTCGACGCGCGGACCGGAAAGGTTGTCTGGCACTTCCAGACCGTCCACCACGATCTCTGGGATTTCGACAATGCCTCACCACCGGCCCTGACCACGCTGCTTCGAAATGGGCGCCGGATGCCGGTGGTCCTGCAGGGGACAAAGACCGGCCAGCTCTTCGTGCTCGACCGGACGACCGGGGTTCCGATTTTCGGAGTGGAGGAACGACCGGTCCCCGCGAGTCCGATCCCGGGCGAGATGGCCTGGCCAACCCAGCCGTTCACCGCGGTCATCGCTCCCCTGAGTCCCCACCGATTTTCTGCCGAGGACGCCTGGGGGCCGACCCCCGCCGACCAGGCGGCCTGCCGCTCGAAGATGGAAACGCTGCGCAACGAAGGGGTATTCACCCCGCCGAGTCTCGAGGGGACCCTGGTCGTGCCGTCCAATATCGGCGGCGCTCATTGGGGTGGTGTCGCGGTGGATCCGGTGCGCCAGCTCGCCGTGGTGCCGGTGAACCGGATCGCGGCCGCGGTCCAGCTCATCCCCCGCGAGGAATACCGCCGCCGCCGCGACGAGGCGGGCTACCGGCTCGCCGGGTCGCAGTACACCGATATGCGCGGGACCCCCTATGTCATGCGCAGAGAGCTGTTGCTGGGGCCCTCCGGCGCGCCGTGCACGCCGCCTCCATTCGGCGCGCTGGTCGCGATCGATCTCTCGACCGGCACGCGAAAGTGGGAGGTCCCGCTTGGCGCGATTGCTCCCGACGCGCCGCCCGCTACGGCGGCATGGGGAAGCCCCAATCTGGGCGGACCGATCGTGACCGCGGGCGGCCTGGTGTTCATCGCCGCGACACTCGACCAGCGACTGCATGCGTATGACATCGAAACCGGCAGAGAGCTTTGGAGTGCCCGGCTCCCGGCGGGGGGGAAGGCGACGCCGATGACCTACCGGGCCAGGAATGGAACGCAGTATGTGGTGATCGCGGCGGGAGGGGACGGAGGGCGGTTCGGGAAGAGCGATCGGGTCGTGGCGTTCGCAGTCGATGCAAGGACGCAAGGACGCAACGACGCAAAGTAGGTCTGTTTACCGCCACCCACTTTGCGCCATTGCGTCTTTGCGCCTTTCCGTCATCGGTTAAACCAGAAATTCACCTTCACCAGAAAGATGTTGTCCGAATCCGCCGAGAAGAGCGCATCGGCGTCGCGCGCGAACTTGAAGTCACTCTCGAATTGACCGAAATGGCTGCTGGTCCTGGTCCAGACCAGGAAGAGGGTCGAGCCGGGACGGTATTCCCACCGCAGGACCGCGTTGCCGCGCAGCGAGCGGAAGTTGAAATCGGGGTTGGACTGGGTCAGCACCGCCGCGGGTCCTGCCCCGTCCGGGTCGATCTGGTAGCTCTCCACGTCGCCATCGGTGTTCAGGACAGGGGTCACCGTCCCGACATCCTCACCGAACACCCGGATCGCCTGTCCGCGGGGCGCCACGAATTCCTTGAACCGGGAGTAGTGGACGCTCGAAATGAACGGCTGGGCGAAGAGCTCGAAGGTGAGCGTCGGCGTGAAGGTCATGTTCATCCGGGTGTCGAAGCCGACGGTTTTCTGCTTGAGGTCGGCGAAGAGATAGCGCTTGCCGTAGAAGGCCGTCGCGTCCGGATCGGTGAAGGTGTTGACGTACTGCCGGGCGCCCCGGCTGAAGTTGTAGCTCGGCTGGAAGGAGAGCGAGATGTTTGACGCGGCGCGCAGATTCACTCCCGCGAAGATGCCGTAGCTCTTGTAACCCTCGTCGGTCCGGCTGTGCGTCGCATTCACGGTGAAGTTGATGCGCTTGCGCGAATCGGTCGCCGCGAACATGGAGTAGAACATGTTGCCCGGACGGCCGACCACGGGTCCGCCGCGAGTGGCGCGGTCGTCATAGGTGTCGGTCCGCCGGATCACGAACGCGTTGAGCTGCCAGTAGTTGAGCAGTTGCCCGAACACCCCGGTGTGGAACTGGGTATCGGTGCGATCGCCGTCGAAGTTGTATTCCCGCTGATTTCCCAGGACCAGGAAGTAGTTCCGGTACCACTTGGTCGGCCGGGAGAGGGAGAGTGCGAGATTCCCGTTCATCCAGACGTAATCGGCCCGGGTATTGAACGCGAGATCGTTGGCTTCGAAACCCGGCGTCCGCCAGTTGAGCGCCGTTTCGAAGAGCCACTTGCCGGCATCCTTGGCAAGCCGGGAATAACCGCCCATGCCGCGGAGCCTCGTGGCGTCGGGGTCGTAGCGGTCGGACAGGAATCCGTTTCCGCCGGCCTTCCGGTCGGGACGCTGGAAATACCGCGCGCTGGACAGTTGCAGGCGGTTGATCGCGGCGGCATCGCCGGAGTTGTTGGTGAACGCCATGTTGCCGACGAAGGAGTAGGTCCGGTTCTTCCACCGGGAGCTCCAGTCGAAGCCGATCGCCTCCGAATGTGAGTTGAGCCGGGCCTTGATCAGCGGCTCGTCAGTGGAGCGCATGACCGAGGTCATCATGCCCCCGAAGACGAGGTTGCCACGATTGAAATCCTTCTTGAGGCGGCCGACGAAATAGTTGGTGAGCGGCTCGACTTCCTGTCGGAGGTCCGCACCGCCCACCCGCGCCGTGGCGTTCTCACGCGCGGTGACGGCGTCGAGCACGCCGATCGTAAAGCCGTTGCCGGTGCGTCCGGTGACCTTGGCTGCGCCAAGGATGGTGGAAGCGTCGGGGCTGTCGGAATACGTCGTGCCCTGGGGCATCGGCCCCTGGGGCGCGCGGCCGATTCGCCGGGTGTAGAACAACGAGAGCGACGAGACGTTGCTGCAGAAGTAGCAGCTGAATCCGCCGAACCCGAACGTGCCGCTCCCTTCAACGAAGAAGGGACGCCGCTCCGGGAAGAACGTCTCGAACGCGGAGAGATTGACGACGGCGGGATCCACCTCCACCTGCCCGAAATCGGGGTTGATGGTGGCGTCGAGCGTCACATTCGACGTGAGCAGATACTTCATGTCCGCCCCGAAGCGGCTGTCGGCATCGCGCGCCTTGTAGAACGGGTTGCCCGGATCGGATGCCGGCTGCAGCCGCTGGTACCGCCCGACGATGTACGGCAGGACCTCGAGACGGCGTGTGGCGCCTCGGCCCGGCGCGATGCCATCGATATGGCCGAACCGCGACGGCCCGCCCGACTCGTCGGGACCCCAGTACGACCACATCGAGATCTCGTTGAGGCGACTCTCGGTTCGCCAGACCTGCATTCCCCAGGCCTGCACCGAATCGCGGGGAAATCGCAGCTGCGAAAAAGGGATCCGGAATTCAGCGGACCATCCCAGGGAGTCGATCTGGGCCTTCACTTCCCAGACCGGATCCCAGGAAGGATCGGCGAATTCGGTGGCCTGTCCCGCGTCCTGCTTCGACCCCGACGGGGACACGCTGAAAATCGTGCGGCCGATGTGGTTGTGGTACGTATCGAAGATGATTTCGATCACGTCGCTGTTGCTGACCTCTTGGTCGCGCCGAACCAGCTGAGTCCGAACGCCTGCGGTGCCCTGGTCATCGAACATCCGGGCGCCAACATAGATGGCGTCGTCGTCGAACAGCAGGCGGATCTCGGTACGCTGGGTGGCCGGCTCTCCAATCTTTGGCTGCGCCTGCCGGAAGCCGGAAGCGGGCTGCACGGTGCTCCACGCCGCGTCGTCCAGCCGGCCATCGAGTGCGATCGCGGACGTCCGTCGTCCGGCCACGACTCTTGGAGACGGAATCGCATGGTCGGCCGCGGCATGAGATGGAGCGGGTGTGCCGGAGGCAGCGCCGTTCTGGGCCACCAGGCTCGCGGGAAGGGCAAGGACCAGCAGCGCCGGCGCGGAAGCGCGAAACCGCAACATTAGGGACCTCATGGTGGCCAAGCCGATGTCTCGAGTCATTAGAGACGTACGTGCATTCGATGCCAAAAGTCTCGAAACCGTTGGCTGCGCCGGGGCTGCGTCCTGGATACTGGTGGCGGGGGGGACTGACGGCTCAGGCTGGTGGACGAGGCGCTCTGCCCCAGGCTGGAATCGGGCGCCCGATGGGGTTATCTTGCAGGGCTAATTGGAGTTAGGGGTTCCGCCGTTCCGTGATGGTCGGCAGGTCCCGTTCACTGTTGACCGTTCACCGATCACGGTTTCTATGGGAATCATCGCCAGCGATATCCGCCGTGGCATGGCCATCATGTTCAATGGTGAGCCCTGCCGTGTTCTCGAGTTCCATCACCACACCCCCGGAAATCTCCGGGCGATGGTGCAGGCCAAGCTCCGGCGCCTCAAGACCGGGACTCAGCTGGAGCACCGGTTCCGCTCGACCGACACCGTCGAGATCGCCGCGCTCGAGACCCACGAGCTCGATTTCATGTATAAGAGCGGCGATACCTACCACTTCATGAACGCCGAGAACTACGACCAGCTCGAAGTCGACGGCGAGACCCTCGGCGAGACCGCCAAGTGGATGTCCGAGGGGATGCGGATCATCGCCGAGTTCTATCAGGGTCGGCCGATCGGCATCCAGATGCCCAGCAGCCTGACCTTCGAAGTGGCGGACACGACACCGGTCATGAAGACGGCGACCAAGACCTCCTCCCCCAAGCCGGCCCGGCTCAGCAACGGCGTGACGGTCAACGTCCCCGAGTTCATTCAGACCGGCGAGCGGATCCGGGTGAATCCGGAGACGGGGGAGTATCTGGATAGGGCAAAAGACTAGAGGTTCGGAGTTGGGAGATGGGGAATGGGGGGCGAGCCGCGGCGCGGTTCGCCCCCGTGAGTTTCCCCAATCTCCAACTCCCAACCCCTATCCCCTCACACTTTCAGCACCACACCCCTCCGCTCCAGCACCCGCAAAATCCCATACCACAGCACCACGAATGAAAACGCGAAGGCCAGCGAGGCGTTGCGCGGCGAAAGCCAGGATGCGAAGGTGCTCCGGTAAATCGCCTGCTGCAGCGAAACGGACTCCGTGCCCATCGTGACGTGGATCAGGCCCATTGCCCGCGCCATCATTCCCGATCCCACGAACGCCGTCAGCGGATTGAGTCCATACGTCACGAACGGAGCGACCCATCGCTTGCGTCCGCGCAGGTCGACCAGCCAGACCAGCGTCGCCAGCGCCACGGAGGCCATCCCCGCCGTGAAGAGCACATACGAGCTGGTCCAGAGATTCTTGTTGATGGGGAAGATCCAATTCCAGATCAGCCCAGCGACCATGCCGCCCGCCCCGATCGCAAAGAGCGCATTGAGCCGGTCGGGCAGCGGCTCGGAACCGGCGAGGCGACGTCCGGCCAGCACGCCGAGCAGGCAGGTGCCGATTGCGGGCATCGTCGAAAGCAGCCCCTCCGGGTCCCAGGTCTTGGACTGCTGCCAGAGGTGTTTGCCGAAGATGATCCGGTCGAGCCATGCCGACAGCGTGTTCTCCGGCACGTCGATGGTTGGGGACGCGACCCCCGGCGGCGCCACCAGCGTCTGCAGCCCCCAGTACACCAGCAACAGCAACGCGGTGATCCCGGCGACATCGCGGTTCGACCGGTGGCGCGCGATCAGCGCCGCCGCGATATAACAGACCCCGATCCGCTGCAGGACGCCGGGAAACCGGAGTCCGGTAAGACGGGTGGCGGGGAAGTAGGGAAACGCCTGCAGCAGGAGGCCGAGGAGGATGATGAGCGCGCCGCGCCGGAGAATCCGGGCGGTCACGGCCCGATCAGAAACACCATCCCGCTCGCGAGCGGTGAGCGCGATGTGCGTTGTGATGCCGACGATGAACACGAAGAAGGGAAAGATCAGATCGGTAGGGGTCCACCCGTGCCAGGGCGCATGCTCGAGGGGCGGGTAGATCGCCGACCAGGTGCCCGGATTGTTGACCAGCAGCATCCCGGCGATCGTCATCCCACGGAAGGCATCGAGCGCGAGGAGGCGCTCGCGTCGGAGAGTGGCCGGTGTCCCCATCATTCCTCCTTTGGGGTATCTTCAACTCGATCGATTCGCCACTTCCAGGAGCCTGCATGCGCGTCGTGCATCTGTTCGTGCTGGTCACGGCCGCCGGCGCGTTCGCCGCCGTTCCGGAGGCGCGAGGGCAGCGCCGCGAACTGACGCTGGTCGCGGGCGGAAACTATACCGGCGTCACCAGCGGCACGCTCTTCAAGTCCGAATCGCGAACCGGCTTCCAGGCGGGGTTGAGCCTCCGAAGCCCCCGGAGCGCCCGGTTTTCCTTTCAGAGCGAGCTGCTCCTGATCCAGCGCCGCATCTATGGGGAGCGCGCGCCGTCGAACCAGAGCCCACTGCAGGCCGGGCCAATCTCCGATGCCGCGAATCTCCTGTACATCCAGGTGCCGCTGCTGCTCCGGTTTCAGCATGGCTACAGCACCGAACGTCCGATCCGCCCGTTCCTGGTGCTCGGTCCGTATGTCGCCGTCCGCATGTCCTGCAAGCGGGATGTCCTCGAGGCCGACAGCACGCGGCGCAAGACGGACTGTAGTGCCACACCGGAGGATGCCACGCCGGGGACGACACCGTTCATTCCCCCGATCTACCAGGCAATGGACCTCGGGCTGCTGGGCGCGTTCGGGGTGGAAATCCGCCGGTTTTCCGTCAGCTTCCGCGGGGAACGGAGTCTTCGAAATCTGGTCGATTCGGGCGCCTTGCCCACCTCGCCCCTCGACAACGCCAGGCTCTGGACCGCCTCGGTGAGCGTCGAATACCTGCTCCGGGTCCTGTAGCGGATCAGGGCAGGCGGCGGGACTCCTCGCAGAATCTCGCCCCGCGCGCCGCCGCCCGCCAGCAGGTTTCCCGCGCCATTCGTAGATGAGATGAAAGCGGGCCTGGGGACGAAACCCCGCCAGGCTGCCTCGCGTCGGTCCTAAGGGGTACCATCTTTGGAACGCGTTGCCGAAGCAGTTGCCACCTTCCTCTTCAAATACTCGCCCCACCTGTTTCGGCGGGGGGAGATATCGCTTGCGCCGGCCTTTTCGCCCGGGCTGATCGCCGCGGGCCTCGGGACCGCTCTCATCCTGCTCGCGCTCTCGATCCGTGGTGTCCGAACTCCCACTCCGCGACGCGACCGGATCGTTCTGGGTGCTTTCAGGGCCGCCGCCTGCCTGATTCTCGCCGGCTGTCTGCTTCGTCCCGTATTGCTCCTTTCCAGTGCGGTTCCGCAGCGCAACGTCCTGGGAGTGCTCCTCGACGATTCGCGCAGCATGCGGCTCGCCGATCTCGACGGCATGTCCCGGCTGGACGCGGTACGCAGAGTCTTCGGGGACTCGGCTGAGTCGCTGACCCGGCAGCTCGGCGATCGATTCGTGCTCCGGTTCTTCCGCTTCGCCGCCGATGCCGGACCGCTCGGGAACGCCTCCGGGCTCGTGGGGGCGGGCACCCGGACCAATCTTGCGGCGGCACTCGATGCCGCGCGCCAGGAGCTCTCCGGTGTTCCGCTCGCCGGTATGGTGCTGGTGACCGACGGCGCCGACAACTCGGCCGCGGACCTGACGGCACCGCTCCTCGCCCTCAAGGGACGGAAGGTGCCGGTGTACACGGTCGGGGTGGGGCGCGAGCGCTTCGCCAGGGACCTGGCCATCGAGCGGGTCTCCCTCCCCGCCAGCGCGCTGGCGGGTGCCGGAGTGCTTGCCGAAGTCGTCATCCGCGTACGTGGTCTGGGCGGCAGTCCGGTGACGGTTACGGCCGAAGACGAGGGACGGATCGTCGTCGAGCGCGTTATCACGGCGCCGGAAACCGGTGACGTGGCGCGGACCAGACTCCGTCTGCCGCCGATGTCCGAAGGACCCCACCGCCTGACCTTCCGGGTGCGCCCTGCCGCCGGAGAGATCGTCACCGAAAACAACGAGCTGCGTTCGGTCCTCCGCGTCCGGCCGGGCCCCGAGCGCATCCTCTATCTCGAGGGGGAGCCCCGGCCGGAATTCGCGTTTCTCCGCCGCGCGGTGGCGGGAGACAGCGCGCTCTCCCTGGTCGCGATGCTCCGGAGCGCCAAAGGAAAGTTTCTCCGGCTCGGCGTCCAGGACAGCATGGAGCTGGTCGGAGGATTTCCCACGCGGCGCGAGGATCTGTTCCGTTACCGGGCGCTGGTGCTGGGAAGTATCGAAGCATCTTTCTTCACCGGTGATCAGCTCCGCATGCTGGCGGATTTCGTGAGTCGCCGGGGAGGAGGACTCATCGCCCTCGGAGGGCGGGCGGCGCTCGCCGAGGGCGGCTTCGCCGGCACCCCGGTGGCGGACGTGCTGCCCGTCACCCTCGACGCGCCCACTCCTGCATCGACTGCCCGGGCGCCCGCGGAGCTCGCGATCCACGCGACGGCGGCGGGCCGGCTGCATCCTGCGCTCCAGCTGGGCGCGACCGAAGCCGCCGCGGCGCGCTGGGATTCTCTGCCGCCGCTCACCTCGGTCAACCGGCTCGGATCGCTCAAGCCCGGTGCGACCGCGCTGCTGACCGGCCGGCAGCCGGGCGGAAGCGACGTCCCGGTGCTGGCAGTGCAGCGGTTCGGCCGGGGTACCGCCGCCGTATTCGGGGTACAGGACACCTGGCTCTGGCAGATGCATGCGAACATCCCGCTCGAGGATCAGACCCACGAGTCGTTGTGGCGGCAGGTCCTGCGCTGGTCACTCGACGAAGTGCCCGACCGGGTCGAGCTGAGCGCGAGTCCGAGCCGGGTGGCACCGGGAGAGCCGGTGATGCTGCGGGCGCGGGTCGCGGATGAGGCATATCTCGAAACCAACGACGCGCAAGTGACCGCGCGTGTCACGACACCCGCCGGGCGGGTCGTGGAGGTGCCGCTGGCCTGGACGCTCAAGGAGGACGGCGCCTACGAAGGGCGCTTCGTCGCGGAGGAGATGGGGATGTACCGTGTCGACGGGGAAGCGCGCCGCGGCAGCGATACCACCCGCGCGGCCGCGGCGGCGCTGCTGGTGGATGACTACGGCGCCGACGTCGAGCAGGCCGAGCTGCGCGCGCCGCTGCTTCGGCGGATCGCGGCGGAGACGGGCGGCCGGTATTACCCGCTCGCCGACGCCGGACGTCTCGCCGAGGATGTGATGTTCACGGACAGCGGAGTGACGGTGCGAGAATCGCGGGACCTCTGGGATATGCCGATCGTGTTTTTCGTCCTGGTCGGTCTCCTCGGCTGCGACTGGGGTTACCGGCGCTGGCGAGGACTCGCGTGAGGCGCCTCCTCTTCGCCTCGCTGGCGGGAATCGCGCTCCGCGTCGTTCCACTCCTCGGGCAGAGTGGAGCCACCCATGTGCTGGTAGTGACCGGACTCTCGGGCGAGCCACGTTTTGCCCGCGCATTCGATTCGGCCGCCGCGGCGGTCTATGACGCCGCGAAGGGTCGCTGGGGCACCACCGACTCGAACCTGACATACCTGGGCGAAGATCCGGCCCGCGATCCCGCGCGTATCCAGGCCCGGGCGACTCGGGAGAATCTCTCGGCGCGCTTTGCCGCGCTGGTCCGGCGCACGACGGCCGGCGATCTGGTTTTTGTCTATCTGGTTGGCCACGGGAGCGGGGAAGGGCCGCAGTCGCGCTTCAACCTTCCCGGTCCCGACGTCACCGCGACCGATTTTGCGACGTGGCTCCGCGAGCTGGACGGACGCACGGTGGTGCTGGTGAATGCCTCGAGTGCCAGCGGAGACTTTCTCGCGGCGCTCTCCGGTCCGGGCAGAGTCATCATCACCGCGACGAAGAGCGCGATGCAACGTAACGAGACCACATTCGCGGGACATTTTTCCCGCGCGCTGACCGACGGCGCCGCCGATGGGGACAAGGACGGACGGATTTCGCTGCTCGAGGCCTTCGTCTGGGCCCGGAGCGAGGTGGCTCGCGGCTACGAACGGCGGAACCTCCTCGCCACCGAGCAGCCGCAGCTCACCGACAGCGCACTGGCCCGGACGGTCGCGTTCGGCACCGCCGCGGCACCTTCCGATCCGCGTATCGCCGCGCTCTGGGCCGAGCGCCTCGCGCTCTCGGCACAAGTGGACGCACTCCGGCGCCGGAAAGGCATGATGGATTCGACCGCCTATGAGCGGGAGCTCGAGCGCCTGTTGCTGGAAATCGCAACCCGGACAGCCGCCATTCGCGCCGGCGGGGCGACGAAGCCGTGAGAACGGCAATCCGCACCGCCGCGCTGGGACTGCTGGTGGGGCTCGCCTGCGCCGGCCTCTCGTCGCAGGACGACCGCTCACCGGCGGCGCGGGTGCGCGCGCTCGCGGACGCGGGGCGGGTGACCGAGGCGGAGACGATGGCGCGAGCAGGAGGCGCGTCGCTCGCCGTGCCGCTCGGCGAGGTGCTCCTGCTCCAGGGAAAACTCGGGGCCGCCGATTCGGCCTTCTCCGCAGCGGTTCGCGCCGGCGCAACCGACCGGCGAACGGCCGAGGCGGCGCTCGCGGAATTGTCGGCCCGGCGGGGCGACGCGGCGGCAGCCGTGCGACGTGCCGGCGCATTGATTGTGGCGTACGAACGAGACGGGGCGAGCTGGAGCACCGACGATCATACCGCAGCGGGACGCGCGTATGTGGTGCTCGGTGCCGACGATCCGCAGGCGTTCAAGGCCGCGGTTCGCGCCTTCGAGGCCGCTCTCGCACTCGACTCCGCGGCCGTCGAGCCGCAGCTCCGGCTCGGGGACCTCTTCCTGGCCAAGTACGATGCTCCCAACGCGCGCGTGAGCTATCGCGACGCGCTCAAGGTCGCGCCCAAGCACCCGCGCGCGCTCCTGGGACTGGCGCGAGTGCTGGCGTTCGAGGGGAGTCCCGAAGCGACTGCGGCACTCCGGGCGAGTCTCGCGGCCAACGCTTCGCTGGCGCCTGCCCACGTCCTGCTCGGACGGCTCTACCTCGACGCCGAGGAATACGACTCCTCCCGAACGGCGGCCGCCCGCGCCCTCGCGGTGGATTCCACCTCGATCGATGCCTGGGCGCTCCTCGGCGCGACCGCCTTCCTCAGCGGAGACTCGGCAGAGTTCTCCCGGGCGCGCACCCGGGTCTCCGCGCTGCACCCGCGCCCCGCGCTTTTCTACAGCGAAGTCGCCGAAGCGGCGGCCCGCCATCGGCGCTACGCCGAGGCCGCGCGGCTCGGCCGGGAAGGGGTGGCGCTCGATTCGACGATGGCGCCCGCGCTCGGCGTGCTGGGAATCAACCAGCTCAGGCTCGGCGACATCGACGGTGGCCGCGCACTTCTGGAGCGCGCGTTTGCGAGAGATCCCTATCATATCTGGTACAAGAACACCCTCGACCTGCTCGACGAGCTCCGGACTTTCAAGACCGTCGAGACCCGCCGCTTCCGGATCGTGGCACCGGCGGCGGAGGCGGACCTGCTGGCGATGTATCTCGGTCCCTTGCTCGAGGAGGCCTACGACTCTCTGGCGGCGCGGTACGAGTACAAGCCGCCGACTCCGGTGCGACTCGAGCTCTACCGCCACCATGCGGACTTCTCGGTGCGCACCGTCGGCCTGACCGGGCTCGGTGCGCTGGGAGTGAGCTTCGGCACTGTCCTCGTGATGGACGCGCCGTCGGCCCGGGACCCGGGCAGCTTCAATTTCGGCACCACGGCATGGCATGAGCTGGCGCACACCTTCACCCTCGGCCTGTCGGCACACCGGGTCCCCCGCTGGTTGTCGGAGGGGCTCTCGGTTCTGGAGGAGAGACGGGCGCGGCCCGGCTGGGGCGCCGATCCATCGGTGGAGTTCCTCGGGGCATTCAAGTCTGGCAAGCTGCTGCCGGTCACCCGTCTCAATGAAGGGTTCGTCCGCCCCTCGCATCGCGACGAGATCGGATTCAGCTACTACCAGGCCTCGCTGCTCTGCGAAATGATCGAGCAACAGTGGGGCCGCCCGGCGCTGGTGGCGATGCTTCGCGGCTATCGCGACGGCCTCGAAACGCCCGCGGTATTCGGCAGGGTGCTCGGCCTCACTCCCGACGCCCTCAACGCAAGATTTGCCGCGTTCGTCCGGCACAAATTCGCAACCGCGCTCGCCGCGATCGCTCCCTGGAGCGGCACCGGGCCCGGAGCCGGAGAATTCGTCGACGCGATCCGCGCGGCGGAGGCCCTCGAAGCCGCGGGCAAGCCGGACGAGGCGCGCGCCGCGCTGGAACGCGCCGACAAAATGTTTCCCGAATACGCCGGCCAGAGCGCGCCGGCGCTCTCCCTGGCGCGATTGCACGTCGCGAGGGGCGACGTCCGCGCCGCGGTGGCCGCGCTCGCCCGGCACAACGCGCTCGATGAATCGGCGCTGGCGTCCAATGCGGAAGAAGCGCGCCTCCGCCAGGACATGGGTGACCTGACCGGCGCGGCCGTGGCACTGGGAAGAATGCTCTGGATCTCGCCCTATGATGCCGGGATGCACGCCCGCCTGGCCGAGCTGCTCGACCAGACCGGTGCGGTGGGACGGGCAGTCCTGGAGCGGCGGGCGGCCGTCGCCACGGGGCCCGCCGATCCGCTCGAAGCCCGCTACCAGCTGGCGCGGGCGCTGGTCCGCGCCGGCGACGCCGCCGGGGCCCGGCGTGAAATCCTGGCCGTCCTCGAAGCCGCGCCCGCGTTCGAGAAAGCGCAAGCCTTGCTGCTCGAATTGCGGGGGCGTGCGCCCCAGGAGCGCGATCGATGAACCGGCGCCGCTTCGGGTTCCGACTGTTCTGCCTGCTGGTGCTGGGGGCTGGATGCTCGATGCTGGCCGCTCAGCGATACGGCGGCTGCAACGGCTGCGCGGCGCTCGAGGCGCCGCCCAACCCGCCGTACGACGGGCGGTTCACCTATGCGCGCATCAAGTTCAACATGTTCGGCCAGGAATTCGGTGGGCGGGGCCGGGACATCAAGTGGGGCCACGACTACCCCGAGGCCGACCGGCATTTTCCGCTGATCGTGCAGGAAGTCACCACCACCGAAGTGCGCACCGACGGAAGCGTCATCGTCGCGCTCGACGATCCGGAGCTGATGAAGTTTCCCTTTGCCTACCTCTGTGAGGTGGGATTCTGGATTCCCAGCGATGCCGAGGCGGCGGGGCTGCGGAATTACCTGCTCAAAGGCGGGTTCCTGCTGATCGACGATTTTGCGGGACCGCACATGTACAATTTCGAGACCCAGCTCCGCAAGGTGCTGCCCGAGGCGCGGCTGATTCCGATGACCGCCGACCATCCGATCTGGGATTCGTTCTATCGCATCAACGCGATGGAATACTTCGGAGCCGCGGGCACCTTCAACGGACTGGAAGCGCAGTTCTTCGGGATCTTCGAGGACAACGACCCGAAGAAGCGGCTCATGGCGATCGTGAACTACAACTTCGATGTCAGTGAATTCTGGGAATACTCGGACACCGGGCAGATCCCGATCGATCTGACGAACGAAGCCTACAAGCTCGGCGTGAATTACCTGATGTACGCACTTACCCACTGATCCGAAAGGACGCCGCGTGACGCTCGCTCCTCCGTCCCCGGGCCTCGATCACCTCGACGATGCGGCGCTGGCCGAGCGGCTGTCGGCCGCGCGCGCCCGCGTGCAGACCGAGCTCAGGAAGACCATCGTCGGGCAGGACGCCGTCATCGAGCAGACGCTGGTCGCGCTGCTCGCCGGAGGGAATTGCCTCCTGGTCGGCGTGCCCGGGCTCGCCAAGACCCTGTTGGTTCACTCACTGGCGCGGGCGCTCGACCTCAAATTCTCCCGCATCCAGTTCACCCCGGACCTGATGCCGTCCGACGTCACCGGCACCGACGTGATCCAGGACGACCCGGTGAGCGGCCAGCGCAAGCTCGTGTTCATGAAGGGACCGATCTTCGCGAACGTCGTCCTGGCCGACGAGATCAACCGAACGCCGCCCAAGACCCAGGCCGCGCTGCTGGAGGCGATGCAGGAGCACCGGGTGACGGTGCAGGGCAAGACCTGGGAGCTCGATCCGCCATTCTTCGTGTTCGCGACCCAGAATCCGATCGAGCTGGAAGGCACCTATCCGCTTCCGGAAGCGCAGCTCGACCGCTTCATGCTGATGACGATCATGGATCATCTCCCCGAGGCGGAGGAAATGGCGATCGTGCGGATGACGACGGCCGCGCCCGTCGAGGAAATCCGGCCGGTGCTCTCGCGGGACGAGATCCTTGCCTTTCAGCGCCTCGTCCGGCGGGTGCCGGTGGCCGATCCGGTCGCAGCCTATGCGGTGCGGTTGGGACGGCTCTCCCGCCCCATGGAGCCGGGTGCGCCCGACTTCATCAGGCAGTACGTGTCGTACGGCGCGAGCGTCCGCGCGGCGCAGGCGCTGGTACTCGGCGGCAAGGCGCGCGCACTCCTGCAGGGACGGGCGCATGTCAGCTTCGATGACATCAAGGCCCTCGCGCCCGCCGTCTTCCGCCATCGTATCCTGCTCAACTTCCAGGCGCAGTCCGAACGGATCACGACGAATCAGCTCGCCGAAAAGCTGATCGCGGCCGTTCCGGTGCCGCGTTCGGGGTTATAGCCGATGACCGCCCCCGCCACCTATCTCGACCCCGTGCTGCTCGCGCGGATCGGGGACCTCGCGCTGCTCGCGCGCATGGTGGTGGATGGCTTCATGCACGGCATGCACCGCTCCCGGCGGGTCGGGCTCTCGCTCGATTTTGCCGAGCACCGGGCCTATCAGCCGGGCGACGACATCCGCCGGGTCGACTGGCGGCTCTACGGCCGCACCGACCGGTTCTACGTGAAGGAGTACGAGGCCGACACCAACGCCGCGGTCACTTTTGCGCTCGACGCGTCGGCGTCGATGGACTTCGGCAGCGGGCCGGTCACCAAGTTCACCTATGGCCGGATGCTGGTGGCCGCGCTGGCCTGGCTCTCCCAGCGGCAGGGCGACCGGGTCGGGCTGGTGACCTTTGCCGGTGATCTGCTGGAGATCGTTCCCCCCTCGACCCGGCACCTTCGCCTCATCCTGCATACCCTCGGCCGCGCCAGGCCCGGCGGCGCCGGACAACTTCGCCCGATGCTTGATCGCGCGGCCAGCCTCACGACCCGCGCGGGGGTCACCGTCGTGGTCTCCGATTGCTACGAGGATCCCGTCGCGGTCCAGAAGGGAGTGGGGTCGCTTCGCGGACGGGGCCACGACGTGATCCTGTTCCACCTGCTGGATCCGGCGGAACGAGATCTCCCCGGCGACGGCGCGGCAACGTTCGAGGATGCCGAAAGTGGCGAACTGCTGCCCCTTCGCCCCGAATCGCTCCGCGAGAAGTACCGCGCGCAGGTGGCCGGGCACCGCGCCGAGCTGACCCGCCTGCTGGCGCAGAACGGCACTGATTACGTGGGGCTGACCACCGACCAGCCGCTCGACGTGGCACTGCACGCCTACCTCGAGCAGCGACTCGCGACGAGCCGGGTGCGCTGATGGGCCTCGGGTTCCTGGTCCCCGCCTTTTTCGCCGGTCTGGCGGCCCTGCTGGTGCCGATCGTGCTGCACCTCCGGCATCGGGAGCGGAACCAGCCGAGACGGTTTCCGTCGCTGATGTTCCTGCGCCGGATTCCGATCCGGACCGCGAGCCGCCGCCGGATCACCGACTGGCTCCTCCTGCTGCTCCGGGCCGCCGCGGTGGCGTTCCTGGTCGCAGCTTTTTCGCGTCCGTTTCTCGGGAGTACCGTCGCCGAGACGCGCTCCACGCCGGCCCGCGCGGTCGTTCTGCTGCTCGATCGTTCGCTCAGCATGAGCCACGCGGCGGTGTGGCCCGTGGCGCTCGATTCGGCGCGACAGATCATCGCCGGTCTTGCGCCCGCCGACCGGATTGCCGTGGTGCTGTTCGACGATGAGGCCGAAGTGGCGCAGCCACTGAGCAGCGATCATGGGGCCGCGCTCGCGGCGATCAATGCGGCGCGGCCTTCGAGCCGCGGGACCCGATATGCCTCGGCGCTCCGCGCCGCCCGGCAAATCCTGGGCGGAGCGCGCGGACTCGTGGGTGAAGCCCTCGTCGTCACCGACATGCAGCGCAGCGGACTTTCCGGACTCGCGGGACTCGAGCTGCCCGCCGACCTGGGCGTCCGGGCGATACTCGTGGCACCGGCGCTTCGGCCCAACGCGGCCGTAGTGGGCGCCGACGTCCAGCGCGTTTCCGACGGCGACCGGAGCAGGCTCCTCGTCGCCGCGCGGGTACTGAGCCGGGATCTGGGCGGCCCGCGCCGGGTGCGCCTCGCGCTCGCCGTGAACGGCCGGGAGGCGGCATCACGCGAAGTGTCGCTCCCGGCCGATGGGGCGACGATGGTGACCTTCGACGGCGTGCCCATGGCGGCTGGACGCGCCAGGGCGACAATCGCGCTCCCGGCCGACCCGCTCGCCGCCGACGATACGCTGCATCTCGTGATTCCCGCCGAAGATGCGCTCCAGGTGCTCGTCGTCGCCGCGCCGGGTGCCCGCCTCGAGGAGACGCTGTTCCTCGAGCGCGCGCTCGCGATCGGGCATGAGCCCCGGTTCGTGGTGCAGCGCCGGTCGGGAGCGCCTCTCACCACGGCCGCGCTCCGCAACATTGCGGTGGTGTTCCTCGCGGACACTCCGGTGCCGGCCGGTTCGGGAGGCGCCGCGCTTCTGGCGTGGGTCGAGGCGGGCGGAGGTCTGATCGAAGCGGCCGGTCGCCGCCTCAGCTCACGCCCGCCCGCCGCGGCGTTTCTGCCGGGGACCATTCGTGGCGCGGTGGAGCGGATGGACGACCGCGGCGGTGCGTTCGGCGAAGTCTCGCTCGACCACGCGATCTTCGCTCCATTCCGTGGTGGGGGAGCCGCCGCGCTGGGCGCATCGCGCTTCCTCAGCTATCCGCGGATCGAGCCCGCCACGGGGGCGGAAGTCCTCGCGCGCTTCGACGACGGCGCGCCCGCGCTGATCGAAAAGGCTCAGGGTGGAGGCCGCGTGCTCCTCCTTGCCGCGCCCCTCGATGCGGTGACCGGGGACTTCCCTCTCCAACCCGCCTATCTCCCGTTTCTGCGCCGGCTCGCCATCTATGCCTCGGGGCATGAAGCCCGGCCACCCTGGAACACGTCAGGAGAGAGCGGGCTGGTGCCCGGCTCGGTCCGGGACCCGGTCATTTCAACCCCGTCCGGTGCGCTCCTTCGTCCTGGGGCGGATTCGACCGGCCGGGCATTGGCGCTTGGGGAAGCCGGGTTCTACGATGTATACGAGGGCCGGGCCGCCGGGGAGCCGGTAGAATCGTTTGCGGTGAACGCCCCCGCAGCCGAGTCGGACCTGACCCCGGCGGACGCGCGCGAGCTGCTGCTCGGTGTCCAGCGCGGTGATTCCGCGCAAGCGGTGGCCTCCGAGCCACCAGCCCCCCGGGAGCGAGAAGGACGGCAGCGACTCTGGAGATTGCTGCTCGCCGCGGCGCTGCTCGTCCTGCTGGTGGAATCGGTAATTGCCAATCGCGGGTGGCGGGGGATGGCCGAAACCGGTCTCGCCGCGCCGCCCGAAAGGAGCCTGTCATGATCGGGCCACTCGACACCAACGGACGAGCAGACGCGGAGCTGCGAGAGGCGGTCAGAGGTCTCCGGACCCGTTGGCGCCGGCGCATCCTTACCGAAGGGGCGGCGAGGGTGGCCATCGCGGCGATCATCGCGCTGCTCGCCGGGGCGATCGTGACCCGGATGGTCGGCGCCGGTGCGGCAAGCGTGGTGACGGTGCGGGTGATCGGATACTTCCTCATCGCCACGGCCACCATTCGATATCTCGTCGGGCCCTTCCTCGGGCGTCTCGACGACACCCGGTTCGCGCTCTATGTCGAAGAGCGCGCCCCCGAGCTTCGCCAGGTTCTCGTCAGCGCGGTCCACGAGCTCGCCACACCCGAGACGGCGCGTCCCTCGCCGGCACTCTCGCGGCGCCTGATGATGCAGGCGCTCGACGATGTGCGGCGGCTCGACGCCGGCTCCGGTCTCGAAGGATCCCGCCTCCGCCGCGCGGCGGGACTTTTTGCGGCGGCGGCGGCCGTCGCGGCCCTGCTGATCACCGTGGGACCGCCGGTGCTCCGCGATGTGGCCCGGGTGCTCTTCGTGCCGTGGAGCGAGGCCGCCGCGGCGCCGGTCTTCGCGGTGCAGGTCGTTCCGGGCAATGCGACCGTGCCCAGGGGGGGCGCGCTGGAGATTCGCGCCACCCTGCGCAATTTCTCGGCGGAAGGCGCCGAGCTGGTGCTGCGCGCCGACACCGCGAGCGAGTGGGTGCGCATCCCCATGGTGCGGGACTCGGCGGCAGCCGAGTTTACCGCGAGACTCTTCGACCTGACCAGCACCACCGAGTACTACGCCGAAGCCGACGAGATTCGCTCCCGGGTCTTCACGCTCACCATTGCCGATCTGCCGGCGGTGCGGAAGTTCTCCCTCGAACTCCGCTTCCCCGGCTACACGGGATTGCCGGTGGAGCGAATCGAAGAAGGCGGCGACGTCGCCGCGCTGCGCGGCACCACCGTCACGGTCCGGGCGACGACCAGCCGTGCGGTGCAGGGTGGCTCGATCCGGCTCGACGATGGCAGCACCGTGCCGCTGGGCGCCGACTCCGCCGGACGACTGGTCGGGTCGTTCCGTGTCGCGAAGGACGGTTTCTACCGTCTCGATCTCGTCGCCTCCGATGGGACCGAGGTTCCGGGCTCGATTCAGTACGTCATCGAGGCGCTGGACGACCGCGCCCCGATCGTGCGCATCGAGGAGCCGGGCCGGGACACCAAGGTCACCTCGGTCGAAGAAGTCACCATCGCGGTGCGCGCATCCGATGACTATGGCGTCGGCGGACTGGAGCTGCACTACGGCATCAACGGAGGGCCGGAAGAGCGAATCGCCCTCGGCGATTCGGTGCCCCGGAAGACCGCGCTCGACGCCCGGGCCGCCCACACGCTCTTTCTCGAGGAGCTCGGTCTCAAGCCCGGCGACCTCGTTTCATACTATGCCACCGCGCGCGATGGCGGCGGCAACAAGGCGTCGAGCGACATCTACTTCCTGGAAATTCGTCCGTTCGGCCGGGACTACAAGCAGGCGGAATCCGGCGGCGGCGGGGGCGGTGGCGGCGACAGCCCCGAGGGGCTCTCCGCCCGGCAGCGCGAGCTGGTGGCGGGGACGTTCAACTGGCTGCGCGACAGCGTGCGGGTGAGCGACCGGGAGCGGCGGGAGAATGTGACCACCCTCGCGATCGGCCAGGCACGGCTGCGCACTGATGTGGAGGGGCTGGTGCGCCGCCTCGTGGAACGAAACATCGTGTCTGCCGACACGTCGTTCCGCGTCATTCATGCCGCGCTGGATTCGGCCGCGAAGGAGATGCAGGGCGCCGAGGAGCGCCTGGGCCGCGGCGCTTCGCGCGAAGCGCTTCCCAAAGAGCAGCGGGCGCTCCAGCTGGTGCAGCGCGCCGAAGCCGCCTATCGGGAAGTGCAGGTGCAGATGGGCCAGCAGGGCGGCGGCGGAGGGGGTGCCAGCTCCCAGGCGGAAGATCTCGCCGATCTCTTCGAGCTGGAGAACGACAAGCTCCGCAACCAGTACGAGTCGGTGCAGCAGGAGCAGGAAAAGGCGGCGGAGCGGGAGCTCGACGAGACCGCCGAGCGCCTGAAGCGGCTGGCCAGCCGCCAGCAGCAGGAAAACGAGCGAATGCAGCGCATGGCCGATGCGATGCGTGACCGCATGGGGCAGCAGGGTGGCGGCGGAGGTGGTGGAGGAAGCTCGCAGCGGGAGCTGGCGCGCGAAGCGGAGCAAGAAGGCCGGCGGCTGGAGCGGCTGGCCCGCGAAAAGAATTCACCGGAGCTCGCCGAAGCAGCCCGCCGGATGCAGGAAGCGGCGGAGGCGATGCGCCGCGCCGCGAGCGGAACTCCGAATGCGTCGAGTCAGGGCGGTACCGCGCTCGACCGGCTTCGCGGCGCCACCCAGAAGCTCGAGAACGCACGCGGCAGCGCGGCCAGCCAGGGAGTGAAGGATCTGCAGCGGCGCGCCGAAGAACTGGGCGAGCGGCAGAAGGAAATCGCCCAGGGTGTGAGCGAACTGCCGGGGACGTCGGGGGCCGATCGCGCCGAACGGATGCGGCGGCTGGCCGAGCGGAAGGATGGTCTCTCTTCGGAAGTGCAGCGGCTCGAGGCCGACGCGGAACGGCTCGCGCGCGAAACCCGGCGCGATCAGCCGGGGTCGGCCAACAAATTGAGCGAGGCGGCGGGGACAGTTCGGGATACCAGGCTCCGCGACAAGATCGCCTACTCGAAGGCGCTGATGGGGGCCAATGCCGCCGAGGCTACGCGGAATCTCGAAGGGCTGATCGGTGAGAATCTCGGCGACGTCGCCGGGAAACTCCGCGAGGCAGCCGGAGCGCTGACGGAAAACGCCGGCGCCGAGCGGGACCGGGCGCTGGAACGGGCGCGGGATCTGGTCAAGGGACTGGAATCGCTGAGAGAACGAATCGGGGACAGGCAGCAGGGAGCGGGCAACGGGCAGCAGGCGGATACCGGGAGGCAACAGGGAGCAGGCAACAGGCAACAGGGACAACCAGGGAGCCAGGGGCAGCAGAGGCAAGGCCAGGGACAGCGAGGGCTAGGGCAAGATCAGCAAGGTCAGCAAGGCCAGCAGGGTCAGGGCGGGCGAGGCGGCCAGACTGGCGACCCGAACCAGCCCGGCCAGGGCTCGCAACTCGGCATGCCCGGGGGAGGAGTTACCGGTGGCGGTCAGCCGGGCCGGTTGAGCGGAGGTGATGCCCGCCAGTTTTCGCGGGAATTCGCCTTGCGGCGACAGGCCGCCGAGGCATTGCGGCGGGATCTCGGAGGACAGGAGGTGGAGCGCGCCGAGCTCGATCGCATCATCTCCGATTTGCGACGCCTCGAATCGGGTCGGCCGTTCAGCGATCCCAAGGCCCTGGAGGATTTGCAGCGTGCGGTCATCGAGGGACTCAAGACCTGGGAGTTCAAGCTCTGGCGGAGCCTTGGCCAGAATGGTGACAATCGTCCCGCGCTGGGCGCGCCGTCCCAGGTGCCCTCGGAGTATCGGGCCCTGGTGGAGGAGTACTACCGTTCGCTCGGGAAGGGGAAGCCGAAGCCGCCAACCGAGAGGGAATAGCGTAGAGCGATGAGCGAGGAGGGAACGGCCCTTCCTCTTCGCTACTCCCTACTTCCTGGTTATGGCTCCCCAGATGAGAGGCTGCGTCGCCATCGTCTGCCCGCGGTATTGGGGCCGGAATCCGTAGAGAATCGCGTGGCCTTTTCCGACGCGCACGTCCACCATCGCCGCCTTGCCGTTGAGCTTGTCGCCACCCAGCAGCCAGCCGGACAGCAGCGGGTCACCCGCGGTTTGATATCGCGCCACGACCGAGACACGAGTCGTGTCGGTCGCTTCGAAGGTCGGACTGTCCTCGAACCAGGCTGCCGGGACGGGAGCGGTGAAGCCGGAGGCGATCGGATGCTCGCGATTGACCTCGACGGCCAGCAGCGATCCCGGGGCGTAGAACTCGGTATTCCGGACTCCCGCCAGCACGTTCCTGACCGGGAGGCGGAGCGCCTCGATCCCGTATTCGCTGGCCTCGTTGAAAAACAGAATGGTTCCGCCGCGCTCGGCGAATTCGAGCAGCGCGCGTGCGCCCTCTTCGCCTAACCCGCCACGAAGCGAGTCCGGGTAGCTCACCCCCAGTCCCCGAGCGAGCTGTGCGGCGCTCTGATCCGGCACAATGATCACGTCGAATCGCTCGGAGAGCCGGCCCGCCCGGATGTCCTTGTCCACGATCGTCGTGAACCGGATCCGGTTGACGTCGAAGAGCCACCGGGTCCACCCCTCGTCCATCGAGGCGGAAAAGCTTCGATAGAGTGCGATACGCTTCCCCGAGCCATCGCTCAACCCGGGCACCCGGTATGTGGGCTCCGCGACCGCCGGAATCGGAGCGCCCGCGGCAGGCGCCATGATCAAAACCGCCGCGACCTCCACTCCGAACAGCAGCGGGAGGGTGTGGGCGGTCACATCGTACGGCGCCTTCGGTGGCCCGCCGGGATACTCCCGGAGATTCGGATATCGCTGGCGCTCCAGCAGCGCATTGGCGTAGCTCCCGAACATCTGCTGGATCGGTACGAGATAACTCCCCGCCGGGTAGCTCCTCCCTGCCACGGAAACCGGCGCCGTGGTTTCCCGAATTTCGACTTGCCCGTGCTGCAAGGTCCAGAGGAGCCGGGCAAGCGCCTGGGGATCGGCCTGCGCCTTGGGGATCACGTACGCCGAGGGCACATCGGCGCCCGGCCGCCAGGGGTGGTCCGCCGCCAGCGCGCGATCTCCCAGCGCGGCGTAGCTGGTGAGCCAGGCGGCGCGGTCGCGGGCCGCTTCGGAGAGCAACGCCCAGCTCGCGCTGGTCTGGTAGTCCACGATGTTGCCGATGCCCCACGTCCCGCCGGGCCAGAGCGCCGGGTAATTCCAGCTGGTGACCCGCGCGTCGTACCCGCGCGCCGGACCGAGCTGGCTCATGGACAGGGTGACCGGCGTCGCCAGTCGGGCGCTCGCGGTCTCGGTCAGAATCCGGATGCCCCGGTGATTCAGAGAATACTGCCGCGCCGGAGACCACTGGTCGTAGGAGGCATTGGTCGCGATCCCGGTCTTTCCTTCCGCGTGCATCCGCCAGGACATCGCCATGCCGAGCGAGTTGGTGCCGGCGGTGAGGATCGGGTCGATGTTGGGCTCGATCGGGTCCATGTACGGAGGAATGAAGATTCGTCCGCCATTCGCGCCCTGCTGGTGGATGTCATTGACGATCTGCGGATCCCACGGCGTATAGAGCGAGTCGACCGTGTAGCGGGTCTCGACCTGGGTAAAGGCGTACCAGTCGCGGTTGTTATCGTGGCCGGTGTAGTGGTGATAGAGCATCGGCGGCCCGATGCCTTCGGCCGGTGTGCCGAGCGTCGAGCGATACCAGTCGCCCACGATATCCACGCCGTCGGGATTCTGCGACGGCACCAGCATCACGATCGTGTTCGCCAGAATGTTCCGCGCATCCTCGGTTTCGGCGCGTGCCAGCCGGTCGGCGAGCACGAATGGCGTGAGAAAACCGCCGACCTCGGTCGAATGAATGCTCGAGGTGATGAGGATGACGTTCTTCCCTCCGGCGATCAGCCTGGGCAGTTCACCGGGCGCGCGGAGCCGGGGGTCGGCGAGTTTTCGCTGAATCGTACGATAGCGTTCGAGGTGGGCGAGGGTGGCGGAGTCGGCGATGAAGGCGACCAGGAAGGGCCGGCCCAGCGTGGTCTTGCCCAGCGTCCGGACCGACACCCGCGGGCTGGCCCTGTCGAGCGCCGTGAAGTAGTCGGTAACCTGGCGCCAGGTCGGGAGTTTCCGGTCGGTGCCGGGCTCGAATCCCAGTACGGATGCGGGTGTCGGGAGCGGACGGCGCTGGGCGGACAGCGCCGGCGCCAGGACGAGCGTCGCGAAGAGAATGCCGCGCACTGAGCGCATGGACTACTGGCCTTCCGGGTTCGAGACCACCGGCGGTGCCTGCTTTTCCCAGACGAACCGCCGGAGGAAGTCACCGCTCTTGCCGAAGATATCGATCCACCGGCTGTGGAGCAGCGACTCGTGCACGTCGTCCGGTACGACAATGAGCTCGTGGTAGACGTTGCGCGCCCGGAGGAGGTCGACGAGCCCGACGGTCTGGGCAAAGTCCACGTTCCGGTCGTCGTCTCCGTGCACCAGGAAGACGGGGGCCTTCCATTTGTCGATGGACCCGACCGCCGACGAGCGGAAGGCGAGCGAGGTCGTATCCTGTGCATTGCCGTAGATGTGCACGCCGGCCAGGTCCACGCCGGCGACGAAGACATCCGAGTTTCGCGCCAGCGCCTGCGCGACGAGGAGGCCGCCGTACGAGAGACCCCAGATACCGATCCGGCCCGGATCGACGTCGGCGCGGGTCTGCAGGTACTTCGCGCCGGCCAGCACGTCCTGGTACTCGGAGTTGCCCTGCGCGCGCGAGTTGGCCGCCCGGCGGAACGAGTTCCCATAGCCGATGCCCAGCCGGTAGTTGACCGAGAGGACGATGTACCCCTGGGATTGGAGCCACTGATTGTAGGCGTACGACCAATGGTAGAACTGCATGTAGTGATACGCCGGGAGCATCTGGCGCGACGGGCCGCCATGCACGAAGACAATCGCCGGACGCTTTTCCCCGGGCTTCACATCCTTCGGAATGAACAGCTGGTTGTGGATCTCGAGCCCGTCCGGCGCTTTGGTCAGTACGATTTCCGGCGTCACATGCGCCACCTTCGGGAAATCGCGGGGCAGCGACGGCCAGACCACCTTCGTCTCTCCACCGGCAACCGGGACGATGCCGATCGATGCCGGCTGCGATGCGCCGAAGTAGAGCACCGCGACCTGCTTGCCGGACGCGAGCGGCGTGGGCGAAACCTCGACGCCGTCATCGGTCGACATCCTGACCGGCGTTCCGCCGGCGACCGGCACCGCCCAGATGTGACGCTTCTCGATGTCGGTCGCGTTGGTGCTGTAGAAGAGGGTCTTCCCATCGCGTGAGATCGCCGTCGTCGTGAAGGTTCGGTCGGCGACGCCGTCGTTGATCAGGCCGTCGGTGCTGGTGAGAAGGACCGGCTCCGGCTGAGGATTCGCGATGCGTACCGAGAAGAACCGATCCCACTCGTCGCGCGGGATCTGGGCGCCGAAGACGACGTGGTCGCCCGCCCAGGCGATACCGTTGATCGCGAAGAATTTCCGGTCGAGCGGCTGGTTGTGCCAGAACTCGCGCGCCACTCCGGTGGCGACGTCCGCCACCATGAAGGCGATGGTATATCCTCCCGCGAATGCCGCCCGACAGAGGCCGTCGGCGGGAACGGTATCGGCCACCGGAGCGCCGAATCCGCCACCGCCGCCGAAGCCCCCTCCGCCTCCTGGAGCACGGCATCCGCGTCCCGCCGGGAGCGGAGCCGCCGGCGCGACCGTCTGTCCGAAAGGCGAGGGTGTCGCGGCCACCTGCTGCCCGAACGGCGTGCCGGGACGACGGATGAAGGCGATCCGCTTTCCGTCCGGTGACCACGTCGGGCTCCCGTCGAAATCCGTACTGGGAGCGATGTACCGGACGGTGCGGGTCTTCATCTCGTAGATCCCGATGAAGGCGTGGTTCTCGCGGGTGCTGATGAACGCGATCCTCGACCCATCGGGGGACCACGACGGGCTGCTCTGCCGGCCCCACGCCTTGATGAACGGAACGCCGGCCGTATCCATCGCGGTCCTGGGTCCCCGCGCGGTGGCGGCACGATAGATCTGGCCGTCCCTCGAGAAGACCACGTAGCGGCCGTCGGGGGACAGTTCGGGCGAGCCACCCCGTCCGCCACCCGCCTGGGTGGCCGCGATGGATGTGAGCCGCCAGGCACCGCTCCCATCGGTGCGCGCCGCCCAGACCGCCCGGTCGGCGCCCTTTGGGTCGTGCGACGGGTTCGCCACCCAGCCATCCCTGTTCTGCCCATGGCCCCGGACGAAAATCGCCACCGTGCCGTCGTCGGAGAGCTGCACCGAGCCGAGGTCGACGCCGTCGTCCGCCATGAAGCGGGTAATCCGGGTGGCTTTGAACCCGGGAGCCGCCGCGACGTAGATGTTGCGCATGCCGCGCTCGTAGCTGACCCAGGCGATCCGGTCGGCTCTCCTGGCCGCGCTGACCTCGAGCGGAGACGCCGGAGAGAGGAATTGGCCGATCGTATAGGTGCTTGCCTGGGCGGCGAGGGGAAGGGCCTGGGCAAGGAGCGCCGCGGCGGCGGCGAAGACGCGAAGCTGCGACATGGAATGCCTCAACGGGGAGGAATACTCCAAAGTACGCTCGAACCAGCCAGATCGTTCAGGGAGCTCGTCCGAAAAGCACCGAGTTGAACACCACGCGAAAGGTGCCGAACGGCTGGCCGCGCCACTGGGGTCGGAACCCGATGAGGAGCACGTGCCCGTCTCCGTGCCGGACATCCAGCGCGGCGGCATGGCCCTGGATGTGTTTTTCGCCCAGGAGGTAGCCGGAGAGGAGCGGGGAGCCCTCCTTCGCATACCGGGCCAGCGTATCGCCCTGGAAGCCCTCGAGTGTCGAGAACACCGGGCTTCCGTCGACGAACACCTTGGCCCGGCCGGGCATCCCGGCCATGACCGGATGTCCGGGATCGGTGGTGACTTCGAGAATCGACCCGCTGGCGAAATAGTTCTTGCGCGCGAGGGTATCGACGACGTTGCGCACCGGCAGGTGCAACGCCGAGATCGCATAGACGGCGCTCTGGTTGAGACAGACGAGCGTCCCGCCCCCCAACACGAACCCATCGAGGGCACGGGCGCCCTCATCGCCGAGTCCTCCCGCGTATCTCGGCGGCACGGTCCCCATCGCAAAGCCCTCGCTGATCGTTCGGGGGCGGTCGGAGGCGAGCAGGACGACGTCGAACCGCGCGGCGAGGTTCCCGGCGCGAATGTCGGCGTTGGTGAGCGTCGCATACTTGAAGCCGTACTCGTCGAGAAGCCACTCCGTCCACCCCTCGTCCATACTCGCCGTCCACGGCTTGTAGATGGCGATGCGCGGCCGGATCACCCGGGACTGCGCCGTGCCTCCGGGCGACGTCCGTTCGGCCCGGAGGGACAGCTCGGTCACCCATGCGTTCATGGTGGGCGCCGCGATGCCGGAAATCAGGTAGCGCCCGCTCCGGCCGCCGGTTCCTCCCGCAAAGCGGACGGCGCCTCCACCCGCGAGCGCACGGTTGATCAGCCGGAACGTGTTGGTTTCCGCCGGATCGAGCGCGACCTGCTCGCCCGAGCCGGTGATCCGGCCCGGCAGCGGGACGATCCCCGCCGCGACCGAGTCGGTGGCGAAGGGCGTTTCGGGAGCCGAGCGCCACTCGACCGGCTTTCCGATGACAGGACGCAGCGCCGAACGCAGCTCGTCACCGAGCGGCATCCGCACTTCCCGCACCTGGACGTCCATCTGGTACGGGAGCGTCCACCCCGCGGCATCGTAGGGCTGCTCCGGAGGACCGTCGGGCGATTCGCGGAGATCGGGATACTTCTGCGCTTCGAAAAGCTGACGCACCAGCTCGGCGAACTCCTGGTCCATCGGGATGACCCAGGTCCCCTGCGGATAGGCCGTTCCATCGATGGCGGCCTCGCGGGAGAGCTCGGCGATGCGTACGCCGTTGAAGGCCAGCCGGCGCAGCATCTCCACCGCCGCCACCGGATCGCGCTGACTCCGGGGGACGACATACGCGTAGGGCGGATCCTTCCGGTAGCGCTGGATCGCGCTGCGGCCCGCCTGGTACCGGTTATAGAGCAGTTCTTCCCGGTACTTCGCAGCGTAATCGAGCACGGCCCTCGACGCGGTCTCCATGTAGTCGACGGCGTCCTTGATGCGCCACCAGCCTCCGGGCCACGGACTCGAGTAGAGGGATTGGGGACGGAGGTCGCGCATGTCCGCGGGAAACTCGTCGAGGGTGTAGAAGTGCGGCGTAGCATAGCGGTAGAGCGCCGTTTCGGTCCAGAAGGCGGCGATGTTCTGGAGCATCGGCATGTAGTCGATGTACCCCGGGTACCACGCATCGAAACCGGTACCCATGTGGGTCGCGCCGACCATCCCGTTGGACTCGAGGGCCTGCGCAATGGTCATCCCGATCGTGTTCACTTCCCGCGACATCAAGGCGGGGGCGCGGGTCGCGATCGGCTCGGCGAAGGGCGGCAGCCAGATCCGGGTGGGAAATGGCGCGGTCTGGTGCTGTACGTAGATGATCTGCGGCTCCCACTCGCGCCACACCCGGGCCACGACGCGCGACTCGATCACGTTGAGCATGTACGCATCGCGATTGTTGTCGTGACCGATGTATTTCTGATACAGCTCGTGCAACGGCGCCACTTCGTAGGGCGTCCCGACGTTTTCCCGGTACCAGTTGGCCACGATGTTCTGGCCGTCAGGATTGATCGACGGCCACAGGAACAGCACGGTATTGTCGAGGATCTGCCGAGTCCCGGGGTCGTCCGGCCGGGAGAGCAGATCGTACGCGAGCTGAATGGTGTGCTGCGAGCCCGCGATCTCGGAGGCATGCAGGCCACCGCTGATATCCACGAAGGCCTTTCCCTCGCGCGCCAGTCGGTGCGCCTCCGCCTCGGAGAGCCCATCGGGGTGCGCCAGCCGGCGCGCGATGTCCCGGAGGCGATCGAGCCGGGCGAGGTTCTCCGGCGACGAGATCACCGCCAGCGTCCACTCGTGCCCGGTGGAGGTGCGGCCGACGTCGAGCAGCTTGATCCGGTTGCTGGCCCGGGCCAGCTGCTGGAAGTAGCGCATCGACTCGTCGTAGGTCGCGAGCTTGAAATCGGCGCCGACCGGGAAGCCGAGGACCGATTCCGGCGCCGGGATCGCCCCGGACTGGGCGGCGGCCGCCGGGGCGATGCCGGGCCACAGGGAAAAGAGGATGACCCCTGAAACGATCGCGCCGGTCCTCCGAATGCTGCGATGCATCGCGTTCTCCCGATGGACGGCTAGGGACCAGAGAAGATACTTCGAACCCACGACGAAACAGGGGGCACCTCTCGGTGCCCCCAATCCCCATCTCCCAACCCCAGGTCCCTAGTACCGATAGTGCTCCGGCTTGTACGGTCCCTCCGGCTTCACTCCGATATAGTCGGCCTGCTCCTTTGACAGCACCGTGAGCCTGACGCCGAGCTTGTCGAGGTGGAGCCGCGCCACCTTTTCGTCGAGGTGCTTCGGCAGCACGTACACCTTCTTCTCGTACTTCGCGTTGTTGGTATGGAGCTCGATCTGCGCCATGACCTGGTTGGTGAAGCTCGCCGACATCACGAAGCTCGGATGGCCCGTGGCGCATCCCAGGTTGAGCAGGCGGCCCTCGGCCAGCACCATGATGCTGTGGCCGTCGGGAAAGACCCATTCGTCGTACTGCGGCTTGATGTTGACCCGCTTGATGCCGGCAAAGGTCTTGAGCCCGGCCATGTCGATCTCGTTGTCGAAGTGGCCGATGTTCCCGACGATCGCCTTGTCCTTCATGCGCCGCATGTGATCAACGGTGATGATGTTCCTGTTGCCCGTCGCGGTGATGAAGATGTCGGCGCTCTCCACCACCGACTCGAGCGTGGTGACCTGATACCCCTCCATCGCCGCCTGGAGCGCGCAGATCGGATCGATCTCGGTGATCACGACCCGCGCACCCTGGCCCCGGAGCGACTGGGCGCACCCCTTGCCGACGTCGCCGTAGCCGCAGATCACCGCGACCTTGCCGGCCAGCATCACGTCGGAGGCCCGGAGGATGCCGTCGGTGAGGGAGTGCCGGCAGCCGTACAGATTGTCGAACTTCGACTTGGTCACCGAGTTGTTGACGTCGATCGCGGGGAAGAGCAGCGTCCCCGCCCGCATCATCTCATAGAGCCGGTGTACCCCGGTGGTGGTCTCTTCCGACACGCCGCGCAGTTTGGCAGCCACCTTGGTCCAGCGCCCCGGGTTTTTCTTCTGCTGTTCGGTCAGCAGGGTGAGGATCACGCCCCATTCTTCCGGATCGCCCGCCGGATTGAACGCGGGAACCGCGCCGGCCTTTTCGAACTCCACCCCCTTGTGCACCAGCAGGGTCGCGTCGCCGCCGTCATCCAGCAGCAGATTGGGCCCCGTGCCGTCGGGCCACATGAGCGCCTGCTCCGTGCACCACCAGTACTCGTCGAGGGTCTCGCCCTTCCAGGCGTAGACCGCGATCCCCTTCGGATCCGCCACGGTACCGCGACGGCCGACGACCACACCGGCGGCGGCGTGATCCTGGGTCGAGAAGATGTTGCAGGACACCCAGCGAACATCGGCGCCCAGATCGGCCAGCGTCTCGATGAGCACCGCGGTCTGCACCGTCATGTGGAGCGAGCCCATGATCCTGGCCCCGGCGAGGGGCCGCTTGCCCTTGTATTCGGCGCGCAGCGCCATGAGACCGGGCATTTCGAATTCCGCGAGGCGGATTTCGTTCCGGCCGAACTCGGCCAGTGAGAGATCCTTCACCTTGAACGGCTCCCGCCCCGCCGCGCGGGTGAGGTCGAAGGAGTGAATGGATGGGGCGATGGTCGTCATGCCGGAAACTCCAAGTCGGTGAACAGTGAACGGTGAACGGTCAATGGTGAACGGGAACTGGCGCCGTGGCCGCGAAGAGTGCCGGTCCCCGGACCGACGAATCGGAGGGGAGACTCACGAAGCGCGACGGGCCGAATCCGGCGTCGTCGAGCCAGGTTTGGAGCTGCGATTCGTCGAAGCCCAGCCACTGATGCCCCATCTGCTCCCGGTACTCCACGTGCTCGTGGGGAAGCATGTCCACGATGAGCAGCTTGCCGCCGGACTTGAGCGTCCGTCGTACTCCGGCCAGGACCGTGAGCGGGTCGGTGGCGTGGTGCAGCACGAGGACGAGGAGTGCCGCGTCCAGCTCGCCGTGAGCGACCGGGGGTTGTTCGAGCGTACCGGATCGCAACTCCACATTCGGCAGATCGCGGGTCCGTTGGCGCGCGCTCTTGAGCATCGCTGCCGACTCGTCCACCGCGATGACCCGGGCAACGAAGGGAGCCAGCGCGGTCGTCACCGTTCCGGTGCCGCAGCCGAGATCCCCCACGGTCCACCGGTCGTCGAGGAGTCCGAGCAGGGCCAGGAGCTCGGTGCGGTCGCCGAAGAGCTCTCTGCGCATGCGGTCCCACTGTCCGGCCGCGGAGGCGAAGAAACGCTGTGACGTCAGATGCCGCTCCGCCACGATTCTCTGCAATCGCTCCCCGTCCCGCCGGGCCGCCGGGGATCCGGCAACCTCGTCCTTCACCGCGTGCCAGAGGCGGCGGACCGCGGGATCGAGATCCCGGGCGGGCATCCGGTACCAGTTACTGGTACCTTCGCTGCGGGTAAAGACCAGGCCATGGTCGGCCAGCACCTTGAGGTGACGGCTGACCGTGGACTGGGGCAGCTGGAGGGCGGCCTGGATTTCCCGCACCGTCAGCTCCTGACGCTCGAGCACCAGCAGAATCCGGCCCCGGATGGGGTCGGCCAGCGCACTCAGGCGGTCGAAGACAGCGGGGGCGGTCATGTGGTTGATCCGTGTATCCGGATGGAAAGCTAGATGGTCCGGCAGGCGGCGTCAATGCCAGGGGTTGGCTGTTGGGAGATGGGGTTTGGGGGGGGAGGCCGATCCCCAACCCATCCTCCCATCTCCGAACCGCCCACCTGTGCTTCGCGAGCCACCAATCAGCGTCTTTTTATCGACTCCCCAGGGGCCCGTCGCCCCGGAAAGACTAGACTCTAGCCCTATGCGTATCGCCGGATTGATCGTCGTCGCGGGCATTCTGCTCGCGACTCCGCTGGCTGCCCAGACCCCCGTTTCGGCCCCCGATACCACCAAACCGAAGGCGTCGCCGCCCAAGGTGGACATCTCGAAGCTCAAGTTCATATCCGGATGCTGGGAAGCCGAGACCGGCAAGGATCAGCGGGCGGAGGAGATCTGGACCACACCGTCGGAGAATCTTCTGGTCTCGACGACCCGCTATTTCACCAAGAACCGGGTGGTGGGGTACGACTTCAACCGGATCGAGGTGACCGATACGGGGGTGGTGATGGGGATCACGGCCAAGGGGAAGCCGGAAGAGACCTACCTGATGAAGACCCTGGTGGACGAGTACGTGATGTTCGAGAATTTCGCCAAGAAAGATTTTCCTCAGCGGATCATGTATCGCCTCGCCTCCGACGGATCTCTGATTCCCCGCAATGAAGGCGACGGTCCGAGCTTCGAGGTGCGGCTTCACCGGATGAAGTGTCCCGGCGCCGACATCAAGCTCCGGCCGTAAAAGACCGGTTGTTGGGAGGTGGGGGCTGGACGGTGCGCAACCCTAAGTGGTTTCGGCGTGTCCCAGGGGTATCGGTTCGCCGCTCCCCTCTCGAGGACCCCGCGCATGTCCAGCCCTAACTCGATGGCTCGTTGGTGCTTCGGTGCTACCGCCCTCATCATGCTGACCGCTCTTCCCGCGACCGCGCAGCATCGCTTCGGCGCCTGGGAGCGCGACTGCAACCGGGACGGCGACCGCGACTCCGAGCGCTTCTGCCGGACCAGCGAATCGACGATGCCGAGCCCCGGCGGCGCCCTGGTCATCGACGGAAAGACCAACGGAGGGGTGAGTGTGTTCGGCTCGAGCCGCCGGGACGTGCTGATCCGCGCCCGGATCCAGGCCAACGCCCGCACCGAGGAGCGGGCCGAACAGATCGCCGGCGAAATCCGCATTCGGACCGACGGAGGCCGGATCTGGGCCGAAGGCCCGGAAACCGCGCGGCGGGAATGGTGGTCCGTCAGCTATGAAGTAGAAGTGCCCTCGCGATCCGACCTCGACCTGCGCGCGATGAATGGCGGCCTCTCGATCGTCGACGTGAGCGGCGTGCTCCGGCTCGAGACGACCAACGGTGGGATTCATCTCGAGGCCGTGAGCGGCGACGTGGTGGCGGAAACCACCAACGGCGGCATGAAAGTGCTGCTCGACGGCGACCGGTGGCAGGGGAAGGGGCTCGATGCGGTGACCACGAACGGCGGGGTGTCGGTGCACATTCCGGACGGCTATTCGGCGCACCTCGAGACCGGTACCGTCAACGGCGCCATCGACATCGATTTTCCGGTGACGGTGCAAGGCCGGATCGGGCGCCGGATCACGACCGATCTCGGTCGCGGCGGGGCGACGATTCGGGTGATTACGACGAATGGCGGGGTGGTGATCCGGAGGGGCTAGGGAGCTAGGGAGCTAGGGGAAGGGCCTTTCCCTCTAACTCCCTAGCTCCCTAGCTCCCTATTTCCTGATGAGATATTGCACCTTCGCGAAGTACTGCGTCTCCGTTCGAGTCCATCCCGATGGCCCATCGAACTCCCGATACCCGCGCGAGGAGCCGAGGTAGATCAGCGAGAACGGGTTGAGCCGGTAGGTGAGTAACGGCTCCACGATCAGCGCCCGGTCGAAGTTGTCGTACTCCACCACCAGGCGCAGGAAGAGACCGCGGGTGAACTGCAGGTCTGCCCGGTTGCGCAGGATATATCCGCTGAAAATCCGTTGACCCCCCGCGGACAGGTCGGAGTGCTCGTAGGACGGGCGCAAGGCGATCCAGCTCGCCGGCCGGATCGTGGCGAACGCTTCGACGTCGGTGCCCCGGCCCACGACCGGCGTCGCCGTGTTCCGGGCCAGTCGCTCCCCGTGGTCTACCGAGAATCCCCCCTGGAACACCTCGCTGAACGCACTCTCGACCGACATCGCGACCCGGTCGAGCCCCTGGAATTGTTCTCCCCGGAAGCGCTCGTCGCTGGTCCGGAGCTGCAGGTCCAGCTCAAGCTGCCCTTTGAGCTGCGCATCCATGCTGAGCTGGAGGCTCTGGGATTTCCGGTCGCCCTCGAAGTTCCAGCCCCGCTGGGCGGACAGCGACGGACTGATCCGCTCGAGCAAGCCGTCCTCCCAGTAGAAGTTCAGCGACTGGTACATGGAGACCCGGCGCGAGTTATTGCGGGTCTCGAACCCGTTGTCCGTCCGGAAGGTCGGGCTCGAGGCATAGTAATCGAAGTCGAAGTTCCAGGTCCGCCCGCTGCGCTCGACACTGGTGTATTGCCCGTACCCCTCGAACGACTCGCCGTCGAACCGGGCGGTGTGCCGGCCGCGATCGAACGTCAAGGTGTCGACGCCGGTGGTGAGGGATGGATCCTCCGGCTCCCTGGTCCGGCTGCCGACCAGCTGGAACTCGAGCTGGTAGTGCTTGGCGAAGGCAATGGTGCCGTCGATTCCGGCCACCGTGCCGCCACCGCCCCCCGAGAGGCGGCGGTCGGTGAGGATTGCGCCCAGCCATGAATTCCGTCCGAAGGTCCGGCGACCCCGAACGATGTTGGAAATGCTCTTCCCGCCCCGCGCCGTGAAGCTGCGCTCCTCGAACGGCAACAGGACAGGGGAGTTGTCGTCGCGTGCCCCGAGATAGGCGATCGAGCTGCGGCCGGTGCGCTGCACCAGCTTCACGGCCGCGAGCGGGTCGTTGATGTTGCGGGTGTAGACGATGCTGAGATTGGTGCCAAAGAGGTCTCCGCCCTCCTGGAAGAACGGGCGCCGTTCCGGAAAGGAGAGGGCAAAGGTGGTGTTCACGTCCACCTGGGAGGCATCGGATTCCACCTGGCTGAAGTCGGGATTGACCGTGGCTTCGGCGGTGAGACCCGACTTGAACGAGTACTTCGCGGTGAGGGACAGATCCCCGTCCACGGTGCCGCTCCGGAGCCGTGAGGCGGGATCATCGGCGTCGTCGAGCGCACTCGAGTGTGTGGCGACCGCGGCGGGAATCAGCTCCAGCGCTCCGCCGGGTTTGATCCCTTCGATGCCGGTCAGCGTGCCGTAGTGGCACAGCTCGCAGGGATCGCCACGCCGGGCGGCCGCCCATGAGATCTCCTGTTCGCTGCTCCGCGGACGGTTCCTCCAGAACGTCGCTCGCCAGGTCTGCACCGGCCGGTCGGGGAAGCGCAGGCTCGCGAACGGAATCGCCATCTCGACGACGTAGCCGTCTGCCGTGAGCTTCCCGTCCGATTTGTAGATGATGTCGAATCGCGAATCGTCGCCGCGACTGGCACTGAAGCGAAGATCTCCCTGAATGCCTTTCGGATTCGCGAGGAGGTAATACGCCCACGAGGCATCGCCATAGGTATCGAGCAGGATCCCGGCAAAATCGTCCTGGAAGATCGCATCGCGGTCGGTGAGCGACGAGCGGATGGTGCGCGGGTCGTCCCGGGCGATGATCGCGACGTAGAGGTGCTTGTCGTCGTAGGTGATCCACGCCTCGGTCTCGACGTCGGGCCGGACGTTTTCGCGGGGGCTGGTCTCGGTGAAGTTCACCGCCCGCGCCACGCCGGCCCATCCGGGATCACCCAGCTCCCCATCGATGGTGATGGGACCCGCCGCCCGCGTGACGGCGAGCGACGGCTTCACGTTGGGATGGAAGTCCTCCTGGGCCCCGAGGCCCGTAGTCCCGTCCAGGGCAACCACGCTCGCAGAAAGCACGACGATTCGGTACGCGCGCATCGCGGGCCGGGCTCCGGGGTCGAGTGGAGAGGAGGCAACGTAATACCGTCCCGGCCTTCCTACGGCCGCCCGGCGCGCAGCGCCAGGATGAAGTGGGCGATCGCGGAGACCACCCCCTGGGCCGGGGGAGAGTTCGGTTGGTATAGACGGCCATCTGCTCGGCGGCCGTGGAGCCGCTCACGATCTTGAGCACGTGATTGACACCGCGCAGGAGCACCAGGTGCACGCCGGACCGGGCCGAGGCCAGCGCCCGGGCATCGGCAGGCGTGACCTGCACGTCGGTCTCACCCTGGAGCACCAGCACCGGCAGGGGAATCTCGCGAAGCAAGTCGACGGGTTGGATCAGCTTGCCGGCTCTGCAGGAAAGCCCGGTTCCAGGGGATGAAGAGCGCCTCGAATCCCGGCGGTGGGGTGCCGGTGGAATCACCCCGAAGGTACGCCGCCCATGCGGTGTCGCTCACCGCTCACCAACTTGCGCCGGATCGCGTTTCTCCGCGAGGAGTCTCTCCGTAAAGTCCAGCCGCGACTCCAGCTCCGACAGCCGCTGCTGCAGATCGTCCAGCACCGTGTCCCGATTGGCGAGTGCGCCTTCGAGCCGCTTGATCTCGTTCCGGGCCTCGCCGTCGAGCCGCCCCTGTCTGTCCCACCGTCCCCGGGCTCCGAACATCATGCGCATCATCGGCCCCATGAACATCGCGAACAACACGAACATCATCCAGCTCGGAAACTGCGCCAGCATAGGCATCGCCGTGTCTCCCAGGATCCTTCGAGTTACTCCTTGGCCCATTCCTTTTCGATTTCATCGGCCGTGCGCTTCAGGATCTCGGTGATCCGCGGCACCGCCGGATGGCCGGCGCCCCAGCGCCAGGCACGCTTGTAGGTCACGCTCGCCATCCGCGCGAAGGCCTGGTGCAGGTCGCCCATCGGCCCTCCGGCAAAATCGCGCACCGTATCCCGCACCCGGTCGAATATGTCTTCGATCGCGTCGCGGTTGGTTTCGAGAAACGCCTCACCTTCGGGGGTGATGTGATAGACCTTCTTGCCGCTTTCCTCGACCACCCGCACATACCCCTGGTCCTCGAGCAGCTGCAGGGTGGGATACACCGTTCCCGGCGACGCGGTGTAACAGCCGGCGAGCTTTTCCTCGAGCGCCTTGATGACTTCGTAGCCGTGCCGGGGCTTTTCCTTGAGCAGGCGGAGGATCACGAACTTCACCTCCCCCGATTCGAACATATGGCTCCGGCGCCGGTGGCGATGGCGCCCCGCACCCATCCGAAATCCGAACACTCCCGGTCCAAAACCGGAAGAGATGAAATCCGCAAAATCGCCCAACCCCCAGTCATCACGTGACTTACTCATTTTCGCCACTCCATTCAAGATAGATCACACGACATAGCATACGATATATCTTA
>Ga0070699_100000302_pt1 | contig 47781 bp, 57 predicted proteins | sample KBSK1503metaG_FD_65473 | JGI IMG/M metagenome (GOLD analysis project Ga0070699, IMG submission 65473) | Corn, switchgrass and miscanthus rhizosphere microbial communities from Kellogg Biological Station, Michigan, USA - KBS K1-50-3 metaG | ecosystem: Host-associated > Plants > Roots >... | reverse complement strand
CGCGATGCCCCCTTCATGCAGGGTGTCGGATTCATCGGAATCGACCGTCGGATTCAATCGGAACGGACCGTCGGATTCGCGCGGAATCCGCAAGTGCGCACTGGGCACCTCCGGCCGGAGTGTATCGGTCACGCCGCCGCAGCGGTTCTGGACTCGATCTCCCCGGCGGCGCTCCAGAGACGGGCGATAGACACGTCGCCGGACACGACCGCCTGCCCGGTGTGTGAGCTCACCACGAGCACAGGACGGCTGGACACGTTCCTCGCCTGAACCGCGGTGCTGCCGGGAGCGACTGCGCTCGCGTCGAGCCAGCTGACCGAGACGCGGCCTCCTTGATCGGTCCGGTATGTCACGGTGACGATGCGGGTCCCGGCGCGGGAGTCCATGCGGGCTCCGACAGCGGACAGGTTGGACAGCTCGACTTCAGGCATCGGCCGGCCGGCCATCCGCCGGCACCGGGAGCCGACGCTGATGCCGTCGACAGAACGGTACTGGGGCGGTTGAGCGGCGACGGTGGCAGCTGCGGCAACGCGGTCCTCGCTTGCAATCAGCCCGCTGCCAGCCAGCCCCGCGTTGATCAACGCTGCTGCCGCCCCACCGGCATGGCCGGCCACCATCTGCGCGCCCGTCCCGGACGTGCGCGTTTCTAGTGCTGCCTCGACTGCGCCCGCTCCCCTGCGCTCAGCACGGCTCCTCGAAGCCGCCGCTTCAGCAGGCGCTGCAGGTCGAGCTCCTGTCGGCACCGCGGGCATTGGGCCAGGTGCTGGGCCGTCTCCGGCGGAATCAGCCTCAGCTCATGCTCCGCGACAGCCGCCAGGTACTGCGCCTGTCGCTTGCAGCCGGTCATGGCATCCTCCCCGCCAGCGGGGCGGGCGGCAGCCGCCGCCCCATGTGGACACTGACGCGGCGGCGGCGAAAACCCGTGGTCAGCGATTGGGAGCTGTGACTAGGAGAGATCATTCAGGCGCTGGCGTAAGAGCTCGCCGCTCAACTCGCCCCTGTACACCTGTCGAATCGATCCGCACGATGTGAGGAAGACGGTTGTCGGCATGCCAGTGCCATGGATCAGCCGGAAGAGCCGGTTGTCGCCGGTGTCCTGCACCAGCGGGTAGCTCACCCCTGCGTCCTGGGCCAGCTTCAGCCCCGCCACGGCGTCGTCCTGCTCGTCGACGCCGAGGAAGGCGACACGGCCCCCGAGGTCCGGGCTGCCCTTTCAAACGATGGCAGCTCGGTGATGCAGGCCGGACACCAGGAGGCGAAGAAGTTGACGACCAGTGGCCTGCCTCGAAAGTCAGAGAGGTGCACCGACTCATCACGGCCCAGGCTCTTCAACTCGACGTCGGAAATCGCGGTGGTACCCGCCGCCGAGCCCTGCAGGTGGCGATAGCCAAGCACGCCACCCGCGGCGGCCACCACCGACAGCAGCACCGCCAACGGCGCGGGGACAGCCCAGGTCCGAGCCGGTCCACTCACTTGTAGACCGCTGTGTTCGGGTAGAAGTCCGCCCAGCCGAACCAGAAGCTGTAGGTGATCGGAACCTGCTCGAGGACTTGACCCGCCAGTGGACCGGAGAGCGCCGTGCCAGTCAGCCCGTCCGAGACCGATCCCCCGGCCTCGGCCATCCGCAGGACTCCGTTGCCCGGCCAGAACTTCAGCAGCGTGCCGCCTGGATCGCTCCTGTAGACCGCCCCTGACTCCGAGCCGCCGTCGAACACGATCACGAATGGCGTGCCGCCGACCTGGTCGTTGACGACCCTGTCCCGGGCAAGCGCTTTGAAATCGTAGGCCTTGACGTCACCTCCGAGGCGTATCCCGAGGATCCGTTCTTTAGCCGGCAGCCGGTCGTCGCTTCGTTTGACGGAGATGATGCCCGTGTCACTGCCCGAGTAATAAGACTGGTAAGGGTCCTGGACGTCGGAGCGATCGGCCTGCAGGAGCAGGGTGGAGGGGTGCTCCTTGAGCCAGAGACCCCAGGTGGTCTGCGCCGAGCTGAGCTGTTGGAGGTGCTTGCCGTGAAGGGGTCCGGAGATTGACTCGCCGGTCAGGTGGCTCCAGAGACTCCCGGTCTGGCGATCGAACATCACCAACGAGTTCCGCACCAGCTTGCCCGAGACGCCGAAGGTCAAGGTCCTCCCTTCCACCTCGCGGGCGTACACGACGCCCGTGTAGCAGAGCGGTCACCAGGTGACCGCGATGCTGCGACCTCCGAGCCGGTCGTTGACGATCTCGTGCTGGCTCATCAGGCCCAGCAGGTATGCATGTGCCTCGCCGCCGATGACGACGCCTATGACCGGAGCATTCGAGGGCACGAATCGAGCCTTATCGGGCGTCATGAACCGGGGGTCGTCGATCGCCCTGATCGCGTCCGGGCCGAGAATTGTCTGAGCCTCGTCCGACCTGATCGGGTCAGGAGCTCCGGTTGCTCCAGGCCCGCCGCCAGCTGGGACCAGCGGCTGGGCACCGGCACGCGTTAGGTAGAAGGCGGCAAGGCCGATCGCCAGCGCCACCTCAACAGCGGCGAGCAGGCGCGCTCTCACAGCCCGAAGGGGTCCAGAAACTGGCTGGGAAGGAGGCGGCTGAGCAGGTTGGTGAGTGTCAGGAGGCTGTTGGTCATGAGCAGGACGCCCATTGCGACCAGAATGCCGCCCGATGCCAAATCGATGACACGGCGCCGGCGCCCGAGCGCGCGAACCAGGCCGACTCCGCGGTCGACCGCCAGGCTGAGAAGCAAGAAGGGCACGCCAAGGCCGAGGCAGTATGCGGCCATGAGGACCAGGCCCAGACCGGTGGTGCCGCGGGCGACGCCGGAGCTTATGACGGCGCCGAGGGTGATCCCGATGCAGGGGGTCCAGCCGGCGGCGAAGCCGATCCCGAGCAGGAAGCCGCCGAGTGCTCCCCGCCGCTCGGGCGTTCTGCCGAAGACCTTGAACTCATAGTTGAGGAAGGGAAGGCGGAACAAGCCGGCTGTGCTCAGCCCGGGGATGATGACCAGCGCCCCGGCAATCGGAGTGACGACCGCCCTGAACGGTATCAGTAGCGAGCTGAGGGCGTAGAAGAACGTGACGAAGACCAGGCTCAGGCCGCCCACGAATGCGAGCCCGATCGCGAACACGGCCAGGCGTGGCGCCTGGTACGCGACCAGTGCGCCAGACGCGGACATCGCGCCGGGCCTGCCGGCGACGGCAGCAGGTTGGCGGCTGGCCTGCCGAGCCAGATAGGCGACGTACGCAGGGACCAGGGGCAGAACGCATGGTGAGAGGAAGGACGCCAGCCCTGCTGCGAAGGCAAGCGGCACGGTCACCTGGTCGACGGACATGGGCTACCTCTTCAGCCGATGCGCTTGAGCTCGTTCTCGATCGTGGCGGCGGTGATCTCTCCGCCGTAGATGTGATCGACGTTGCCGCTCTTGTCGATGAAGACCGAGGCGGGGAGCGCGTTGGTCACATGGTAGACGGAGCCGATTCTGCCGGGCTGGCCGGGATCATAGACGGCCGGGAAGGTCAGCCCGAACCGGTGGTAGAAGGCCACGCCGTCGCCGTTCTCCAGGCTGTTGACGCCGACAACCGTGAAGCCCTGGTCCTTATGGGCGAAGTATTCCTGCTGGATGCCGGGGAGCTCGTGCTCGCACGATGTGCACCAGGACGCGAAGAAGTTGACCAGCACGGGCTTGCCACGCAGGCTGGACAGCGTCAGCTTTTGACCGTCGAAAGTAGTCCCTGTGAAGTCTGGCGCGGGCTGGCCAAGGGCGAGCGAGCCCGCGGCGACCGTAGGGGGTGCTGCGGACGATCCGCCAGAGGAGCCGGCTGGGACGTTGACGCCGGAGCGAACCAGCAGGACCAGGGCGGCCACGACCAGTATCGCTCCGCCGGCGACGGTGACCTGAGTCGAGCTCGGCCACCGCCGCCGGGACGCCTGCTTGCCGCGCGTGGCGGGCCGAGCGTCGATTCTCTGCTGCTCGGTGGGGGTTCTCCCACCCACAACCGATAGAGGTGGACGGACACGACCCGGCCCTCGACGCTTTGATCTTGACATTCTCGAAGAGCACAACACCGCCTGTGTGCGGCTATTCCTAAGAAGTTGCACCCCACACGCGGAGTTGTGCCGTTGCACACAGAATTCCCCGGCTTACCACGTCTGTGCTCAGACGGTGGGCGACCCGGCCGGGCTGGATGAGGGCGCTATAGCCGATCAGATTGCCGCACTCCAGCCACGCCTCTGCAGGTTCGCCTGGTCACTAAGCCGTGACCGCGAGGAGGCGGTCGACCTGGCCCAGGAGACGGTTTTGCGGCCCCGGCGCTCAGAGGCGGTTCACGCCGGGCACCAACCTCAAAGCCTGGCTGTTCCAGATCCTTCGCAACCTCTACCTGAACCGGCGGCGCTCTACGTCAGCCCACGCGGAGACCGTACTCTTCAGCGACCTGGACGCGAACTTGGGTCTTGCTGATCGTCAGGTCAACCCGGTCGAGCGGGCCGTGATCGTCAAGGCACAGCTGGAGGACGTGCTGGCGGCCTTCGGCTGCCTCCCCGCGTTGTACGCGGCTCCTCTTCACCTGACCGCGGTAGAGGGGCTGACATACGCTGAGACGGCAAGGATCCTGGACATCCCCATCGGCACCGTCATGTCCCGCGTCTACCGGGGACGGCGCCTGCTGCTCACCCGGCTGGGGGAGCGAACACTGTGAGCGCCTGCGTAGAGCGCTTGCGGACGGCGAGACCGGGCTCGTCCCCGCCTCGATCTTGACTCATGTTGCCGATTGCGCTGACTGCGCTGAGGAGGTCGACGCCTACCGCCTGCTCGGCCAACGTCTAAGGGCCAGCGTAAATGCGGATACGCAAATGCGGCGGCGGACGAGCAGACATTGGCCTGTAGGCCTCGGCGCCGCGGTTGCTGTGGTGATCGCTCTGACAGCCGCTGCGGCCGGTCTGCACGCCTATACGGGGGAGGACAGGGTGGCGGCCGCGGTTGCGGTGGCCTCCTATCAACCCCAGTAAAGGTCCAGCGATGCGAGCTCGATCATGTCGTGGTGCGAGCGTGCCGCCGGCCGGCCGATGCGGGTAGTGGCCCTCCCCCGGCCTGTCAACGCAGGGCTCGCGGATGGATCACCGAGCGGGGACTGATATCGTCACGGTCACCTACGGGACACCTCAAGGTGACCGGATCAACGTCAGCTGGCTGGATGCCAGGCAGACTCCCACATGCAGGTCGGACGTCCAGGCTCGGAAAATCGTAGGCTGCGCGGTGCTGCTCGTGACCTCACCGGGAGGGACCGCCGTCATCTCCGGCAGCGCTTCGTTCTCGACCCTCTGGACGACCGCGGCTGCGCTCGCCGCCGGAACCGGTTCGACCCGGACGGCCGTGGCGTGAGGATGGCGGATGATTCTGTTGCTTCCTGAATGGGCCGGTGACGGAGGTGGCGCCGCCCAAGGCTGTGTGACACGCATCACGGACTCTCCAAGGCGATGAGGGCACCCTTAGGAGATGCCTGAGAAGGTCTGGTTCCTTGGCCGCCTGAACCTCTGCGAGGAATGTCCGACGCCGAGATCGAAGCTGGCAGCACTTCTGCTTGAAGAGATGGCTGGAGGCAAGAAGCTCGACGGCGCCTTCTCCGACGCGGGCGAGCCGACCGGTCTTGATGTCGATACGAAAACACCGCCACGACCTGGTCGTGATCGGTGGCGGCTCGGCCGGTCTGGTCGCGGCTGACTTCGGGGCACGCTACGGCGCTGACGTGCTTCTGATCGAGAAGAGCAAGATCGGAGGTGATTGCACCTGGACCGGCTGCGTCCCCAGCAAGGCTCTGTTGCATGCGGCCGGAGTCGCGCACCAACTCCGCGCGGCTTCAGATGTTGGAGTTTGCTCAGGCGGTGACGTCAACTTTCCTGAAGTGCTGCGGCGTGTACGTGATGCGAGCGCCGCCGTTTACTCGTTCGAGACGCCCGACCAGCTTCGGAGCCGCGGGATCGAGGTTGAGGTGGGCGAGGCGCACTTTCTCGACCAGGCCAGCGTCGACGTCTCAGGCCGTCGCATCCGGGCACGCAACTTCATCATCTGCACAGGGGCCGTGCCTCAGCGCCCGCCGATCCCCGGCCTGGAGGCAGTCCGCCACCTCACCTACGAGGAGGTCTTCGACCTCGAAGAGCTCCCCGGCCGGCTGCTCGTCCTGGGCGGCGGGCCGGTCGGGGTCGAACTGGCACAGGCCTTCTCACGTCTCGGCTCAGAGGTGACGCTCGCCGAGAGGGAGAACCGCCTGCTGCCTCAAGCGGATCGCGAAGCGGCCGACATGCTGACGCGCCGGCTCTCTGCGGAGGGGGTCCGAGTCGAAACAGGCCTGGAACTCGAAAAGGTCACGCAGCAGAGCACCGGAGAGGTCACGGCCGAATCAACTCGGGGTCGCCTGACTGCCGATCGGCTCCTGGTTGCCACCGGCCGGCACCCGGAGATAGAGGGCCTGGACCTGGCTCATGCGGAGGTGGACTACGACCAGCGCGGGATCCACGTCGACCGGAATCTCAAGACTAGCCGGGACCACATTTACGCAGCCGGCGATGCGACCGGGGCCTTCCAGTTCACGCATTACGCGGGCTGGCAGGGCTACGTGGCGGCGCGCAACGCGCTCTTTCCCGGCTCAGTCCGGGGCGTCGCGGAGACAGTCCCATGGGCGGTCTTCACACAGCCGGAGCTGGCGCAGGTCGGCCTGACCGAGGACCAGGCTCGAGAGCAGAGTCGGGGGATGGCGATTCACAGGCTACCGCTCGAGCGGGTGGATCGGGCACAGACATCCGGCGAGACCGAGGGCTTCATCAAGATCGTCGCGACACAGTCCGGCAAGGTCCCGGGGGGAACCATCGTGGCGCCCGCTGCCGGGCCAACGAGCTGTCGGTCGTAATCGCGTCTGGCATCGATCTTCAGCGGCTGGCTACGACCATGCACATCTACCCGACCATCGGGTTCGGAATCCAGCAGATCGCCTCCGACTTCGCCCTCGAGCATGCCCGCCGCGGCCTGAGAGGCGCCGTCGCGAAGGCCCTGATGGCCAGATTCCGACGCTGAATCGCGCAAGGGGGTGTCGACCCGTGTGGCCAGCTGCGATGTGGGCGGCCAGACACCGCCCGGCGTTCTCCATCATCTGCACCAGCTCGATGTGGGGGTCCTCGACCATGACCCGGTCGACCGCCCGCATCTGCGCTGCGTTCACGGTCGGGATGACGTTCAACTCTTTGTCACTCCCGCACACGCTAAAAGACGATCAAACATGGTGCCGCGGGCTCGGCACCGGATCTGTGACGCGCGTCACGGTACTGGGGGTTCCGGCGCGTCACGATCTGGTAACGCGGGATCGACAGGAACATCCGGCCGTGGGAGCCTTAGCCGGAGGACATGAAGGATTTGAAGACCGAGAACGTTGACGTTGTCGTGATCGGCATGGGGCTGGGCGGAGAGGACACCGCCGGTTCACTGGCCGAGGCCGGCTTGAAGGTGGTCGGCATCGAGGAGATCCTCGTCGGAGTCGAGTGCCCTTACTGGGGCTGCGTGCCGAGCAAGATGATGATTCGCGCCGCCGATCTGCTGGCCGAGGCTCGGCGCATAGCGGGCGTCGCAGGGCGCGGCTTCAGTCACGCCGGATTGGAGTCCCGTTGCGCAGCGGATCCGCGACCAGGCGACTGACAACTGGGACGACTAGGTGGCGGTCGACCGCTTCGTGGGCAAGGGCGGCACCTTCGTGCGAGGGCGTGGCGTGATCTCCGGCCGAGGAAGCGTTGCGGTGAACGGAACGACTTACATCGCCTCCCGAGCGTTGGTCATCCCGACTGGCACATCGCCGTCGATCCCTCCGATCCCAGGGCTCGATCGAGTGCAGTACTGGACCAACCACGAAGCCGTCGTGGTCAGCGATTCCTGGAAGGGTTCGAGGCGGTGCAGGCCCTGCGACGAGGGGACGTCGCCCTGCGGTGTCTGGTGTCTGGCTACCTACCTAAGTGGTCCGCGGCGATGAAACGTGTGGGGTTATGGCGAGGGCGCGAGCCTGGCAACGAAAGGTAGCCAAAGAAACGGCGCGTCCGTTGGAAGGGTCGTCTTGAAACCGATCCGACCGACCACCCAACTGCTCGCCGCATGACCCCTCACGCTTCACTGCCGAGGACCACTAAGTTGGCGACTCGCGGCGACCATGCGCGCGCCGTCGCCGCTGCCATGGTCACCCTGGCAGCAGGGCTGAACAAGGCCGTCTGAACATCAACCCTCGGTCGGTCATCGCGCCCTTAGTCCGCCCCAGCCATACGTGGCACGCACAACTTCGCAGACTCTCCACGAGAGCCGCACCCATTTGAATTCTGATTGGCTGTGCGCAGCCCTAACGCGGTCTGGGAGTCCAGCCGCCCGATCTACAGCATTTGGCAATTACTCACTTTCCGTCGCCCGCTTTAGCGCCTGCGCGCGATAGGATTCGGCGATGCAGTGCGCGTAATAGAAAAATATCCCCAAGAGTTCGGTGGCTGGCATTTGTTGCTCGGCAGCGGTTTGAATCGCCATTTCCAGATATTGCCGTACTGATACTGTCGGCCCGCTAGTCTCCGATACTGCGCCTTGCGCGCCATCCCCTGACACTGGTGCCGATACCGGAGGCTCACCAGCCTCCGATAGTGGGGTTTGTGCCTCTTCTTCCGACATCATCCTCCTCGCCATCTTTATGTTGGGATTGCGGAAATCCTCGTGATAGGTATCCGAGCGTCTTGGGTGTGCCCATGAAAATCGGGCCGGGAAAGGGAGCTTCCCCGGCCCCATCGTCCACCCTAGTCGCGCTTGGGTACTTCCGGCTGAGATCAGACCAACGGCAGAATCGGAAAAGGATTCTTCGGAGCTGCCTGGTCTCCTTTGGTCGGAATCGTCCAGTTGATATTGCCGAAGAAGTCCTGCCTTGGGTTACCCAGATTCGTGTCGTTCAAGGTCGGCGGCCACAGCAGAGTGTTCCTGTGCTTGAAAGTAGTCAGCGCATCCCTGCGCGTCTGGCGGGGGTAACCCACACCATGCACCCGACCGTAGGCCTTACCCATCTGGTTACCAGGCTGGTTTGGCGGCGTCTGCCCATCGAGTGCGGGATCACTCACATCCGGGAAACCGGATACCTCACCGGACGGGTCGAATAGCCCGATACCGCCATCCGTGCTCATATCCGTACGGCCTTTGATCTCAACACTGCCCGGACTCGGACATAGGTCGCATATGAACGAACCCGGAACGCCATCTGGCGGAGGGAATGCCGTCGGCACCTCGGACTGGTAATGAAGTTTGATGATTTCCTTCTCACCAAACTTCAGGTTGTAGCCCCCATAGAAGATGAACGTAAACGCCGGCAAAAAGCCGATCGGCCACTTTGGACGCGCGGCCGGACGAGCGGGGACGTTCGTGAATGGGATGTTGCCGGGATTCGCAGCGGTAGCGATGTCCCGTGTGGCGTCCGGGCTCGGGCTCAAGGTAAGCAGTGACGGGTCGTCCACATCGAGGCCGACGATGGGGGCCACACGCCGCCACCACTGGCCCCACTGGGCGCCGTTGCCGAGTGGCGTCTTCGTCGTCTTTCCACCAAATCTGCCGCGCTTGGAGGGACTCGGGGGGGTCGTACCGCTCAGAGGCCTTGCGGGATCTGTCGGTGTAGTGAACATGCGCTCTCCGCGGCGCACCGCCTGGAGATCGGCGAGCACGTCCATGCCTTGGAGCGCGCCACCCCAGAAACCACCATCGCGGACCTTACCAGGCGTGGTCTCGCTCGGCGCCGTGGTATGGGTGACTATGCCGTTGACGACAATCCCGCCCGTGTAGGTTGGATGCGAATGGCCGGAGCGGAGCACTACGGTGTATGCGTTATCGGGCGCAAGAAAAGTCGGAGCCGAGCGGGCAAAACCTGTCACCTCGCCCTTGGAATCGAAGACAACCGCCGCGCGCGGGGCAAGTAAGCTCGCCTCGTTCTTCGGGTCAGGACTCCCCGGATACTGGTACGTAACACCGCCGATGACGACGCCGTCGGCTGCCGGATCGTCGAAGTCGATCCCCCACACCCGGCGAGCCCAGTTAATTGCACTCCAGAGGTCATTCGCAATTGTCTGATTGGACTGTAACTCTATATCCCGCAGCCAGGTCTCGACTGACCGCGCCGGCCTCTCGTTACCGCCGACGGCACTGGGGATCGGGTTAAGTCTGGTACCTGTGTCGGCTGCGATCGGCAACTTATCTCCGGGCTTAAATTGTGCTTGCAACGAGAACTGCTCGAACAGACCGCTGGTGTTCGAGAATGGGCCGTTGGGGTTGTCTTTCGACAGGGGGTCGACACCCGCGACACCTTCAGATATGTAGGCGAGCACGAAGTCAAAGCCCCCGTAGGTTACCGGTGCTACCTTCGTCCAGGGGCCGTCATAGGTTGGGAAAACGGCTGCGTGACAGACGCCAGGCGGCAATATCCCCGTACACACAGGAGTGTCACCGAGCGACCTTAGGAGCATCTCAATTTGTTCAGCTTTTGAGACAAGGGAATCGTCAAGGCTCCTGGCCATGACCTCTTCCGGGGCAAGCAAGATGCTGCTGGGTACGGCCATGCTAAGTCCGGCGGCGCCTACCGTGCCGAGGAATCCGCGACGGCCCATTACGGGCCAACTACTAGACTCAGTTCCAGATGCTTTGGGAGCATCCGCTTTACTCATGTTTTTTCCTCCTCCGCTTCTTGTGCGCTTCCTCTCACGCACGAGTTATCGTTCGACTTCCTTTGGCTGTTTCCTCTTTCAATCCGAACCAACTACGAATTCGTGTATGACGCGCGGCCCCAACCCGGCGGCGATCTGGAGCCGTTCCTGACTGACATTGTGGTGAACCCTCTCCGCTGCGCACCATAGCTGCGTATGTGAGGCGCTACAGTAATCACCGCCACAAACGGGTGGGCGCGCGGCGCTCCAGCTGGCCGACGACGGCGCCCGGCTGGGGGTTGCCGAGGAAGACAGGCTAGCCGTCCAGCAGGTATTTGGGCGTGGCGACGACACCTGGTGGGACCTGGCCACCCCGGCCCAGGATGCGGGTCTCGATCTCACATGCCAGTCCAACGTCAGCCGACAGTGGTGGCTGGTCGCTACCCGGCGGCAGCCAGCAGCACGGCCCCAGTCAGGACGGCCACCATTCTGGCGGCCTGGCGCGCGTTCGCCGCAGGACCAGCACCCGAAACAGTCCGGCGACGGCAGCGCCGGTGGCCACCAGTCGAACAACGACAGCGGAGGTCCGGAGGCCAGCCCGACCATCTCCATGTCTCGAGCCAAGGCTGACCAGGGCCATGCCGGCGGGCGTGAGCATCATTCGGTGTACGCCTGCCTGCGAGGGGGGCGCTCCCCGAGGACGGCCACGCCGAGCACAGCGGTCAGGGCGGGGCTGAGTGCGGTGAGCGGCGACAGGCCTCGGGCCGTGGTGGGCCCAGTGCCAACGCCGGTGGCCTGTGCGCGCAACGCCTCGTGGTCCTCGGCCATGGCGCTGGCGGAGGTGGGTTCGCAGTCCGAGTCGATGACCGGAGCCCTTTTTCGGGTCTTCTCCGGCGCCCGCTCGATGCTGCGGGGATGGACCAGAGCGAGATGCGCCGCCCCAGCGGTTGGGCCAGTTGCGACGAGCGCAACGAGGAGTCTTCGGCCAGGCGCTGCTCCAGGAAGTCGACCACCTCCTCGGAGAGCTTGTGGGCCTGTCGCGGTGCCGGCCGCTGAGGCACAGGCCGGGCAGCCCGGCCTGCTCGAAAAGCGCACCTGGGCTGCATAGAAGGTAAGGACGGGAGGCTGCTGGCCCCCGGTGTAGATGTAGCCGAGCAGTTCGAGTTCCCTTGCGGAGCACTGGGTGCAGACAGCTCGGCACAAGTGCCTGCACCACCTGCCACCGCCGGGGGGTCCCGATGCCAACTAACAAAATTGACGGATGGCCAGCGCTGGCTGCTCGTGCTCAGCGTGAGCGCGTTCGGCGTGGCGTCGATGCTCGCGGCGTTGTCGACCGGCCCGACGATGCTGAATCATGGCCAGGGCGCTGGTGTTGCCGGGGCGACGCTGACCTGCACTTGCCCGATTAAGGACGCCCAGGCCAGCGAGAGGTGAGTCTGCTCGCCGGGCACGTCGTCCGATCACCTTCACCCGGCGCTGCCGTGCGGGCGTCTGCGATGGCGACCGCCTCGTGGCCGGGGCGGCGCCTGGATGTCGAGAAGTCGGTTATCCCGGCTTCGAAGGTGGTCTGAAAGAGCAGGGCCGATCGGCTACATCCTCCAGAATCTGGCCGAGCTCCCGGCCGGAGCCGCGGATGACGGTCGGCTGACTCGAATCAAGTCAGTCTGCCGTCACGGTGATTTTCATCACATACGTCCCGGCCACTCAGGTCCTACACTGCCCGGGACCCAACCAGGCATCAAGCACTGAAGCTCGCGGATCACCGTTGTCAGAGGAGACGTGAGGGCCCATCACTGAGAGACAGGTCTCCCGTCCGTCCCTGGTTGCAAGTCGGAGGCAAAGCCATGGCTCAACTGCCATACACAGACCCTGAGACGGCCGACCCCGTGATGAAGGCGGTCTTCGAGCAGACCGTCAAGCGCTTCCAGATGCCCCTCAACATCATCAGCATCATGGGGAACGCGCCCGAGGTCGGCTCCAAGATGATCCAGATCTACTTCGACATCCTCCAGGATGGCGCGGTCGACTGGGCCACCAAGGAGCTTGCGATCCTGAAGGCGACCAAGATGGGTGACTGTCTGTACTGCGTCACCCAGCACGAAGTGGTCAGCGAGCGTCTCGGCGTCAGCCCCGAGAAGCAGGCCGACATCGTCGGTCTGCAGTACCAAGTAAGCCCTCACTACACCGAAAGGGAGCGGGCCCTTCTCGACCTCACGAGCCAGGTGGTACTGGACCCTGAGCAGATCACCCCCGAGACGTGGACCAACGTCCGCAAGCACTTTGATGATGCCCAGATCGTCGAGATCGTCGCCACCATAGGCGCCTACCTCCAGATCAGCAAGTTCGGCGACGCGATGGGGGTCGAGCTGGAGCCGGTCTTCCACGGCCGCGCCTCGGTGCTGTTCGAGAAGGAGCCGCCAAAGTCCGCCGCGGCAGCCCGCCACCTCGAGCACCACCTGGGTGCGACCAGGCACTAGGAGGGGAACTATGCCCGCAGTTCAGCTTCTCGAAAAGGAGAGGGCGGAGCCGGCCGTCGCTGACGTCTTCGAAGCCGCCGAGCGTCACTTCGGCCAGGTGCCCAACCTGGTCAAGGCGCTGGCCAACAACCCGACGCTATGCCGTTCGATCACGGACTTCATGATCGCCGGGCTCCGCCCAGGCCGGGTCGACTGGGGCTTCAAGGAGCTCCTGATCTTGAAGACCCTCCGCGCAATGAAAAGCTATTACAGCTACGGCGCACACGAAAAGCTGGCGGCCGAACTCAGAGTTCCCGAGCAGAAGATCGGGGACCTCGCAAACTCGCTCTGGCGCACCAGCCCTCGCTTCACCGAGGGCGAACGGGTGATGCTCGAGTTCGCGGAGCAGGTGGCACGCGACGCCAACGACGTGCACGACGACCTCTGGCAGCGCATGAAGGCTCACTGGGACAGCGGCCAGTTGTTGGAGATGAACGCCGTCATCACGACGTTCATCCAGATCGGCCGTATCGGCGACACCCTGGGCGTCTGCGATCCGATGCTCTTCACGAAGCCGGTCAGCAGCGGATCGTCTATCGGATCAGGACTCGCGTCGCCGCAAGGACTGTAAGAGCCACCAGACCGCCGATGGCGGGCGTTACCGTCCAGGCCATCACGAAGTCACGCAACGTGGCAGAGTCAAGTCGTCGCACCTGTGTCCCGGCCACGCCGGCGATCGCGCCCGTGGATACGTGTGTGGTTGACATGGGCAGGCCGAGGTTGGCTCCCAGACCGACGAGAAAAGCCGTGGTGAGGTTGGCCGTGAAGCCTTCCCTGTGGTTCATTCGGACCACGTTCTCACCCAACCGGTGCGCCACCCGAACGCCAGCGACAGCGCCGCCTGCCGCCATCGCGAAAGCGATCAAGACCAGCAGCTGGTTGGGGTGGATTGCACCAGGTACGAGCCCGAAGGCTCCGATCGCCCAGATCTTGGGCGTGTCGTTGAGCCCCCTGGCGAAGCTGGCGGCGCCGCTTGTCAACCAGTGGGCGGTACTGACGTTGAGCCCGATCCGCCTGGTGCCAGGGCCATGCACACGGCAATGTGGGGAGGTTGACGTGGTCACACGCAGGATCAGCAGGGAGGACCGGGCCGATCCCATGGCTGCCGCTGCGGTAAGGCCTGACGTATCAGCCGGGCTGACTGCACAGGCCGGGGCCGGTGCGTCCACGTCCAGGCAGACGCACTGAGGAGCGCCGCGCGTGGCGCGGCTCAATAGCGCCGAGAGCGCATATGACAGCGCCACGCTGGCTAGCAGCGGTATCGCCACCCTGGTTGCCATCGAGACCCATTTGATGCTGACCGGCGCCAGGAGGAGTCCGGCTCCGATCATCGAGCCAACGATGGCGTGTGTCGTGGAGACCGGGAGCCTGGTCAGAGTAGCCAGACCGACCCAGAAGACGGCACCGGCAAGCACCGCCACCGCAAATCGCGGATCAGGCGGCACGGCCACGATGCCGTTCGTGAAGACAGTGCTGATCCTCGCAGCGAAGGTGAGAGACAAGAGTGAGCCGGCCAGGGTCGTGACAACTCCCCAGGCGATGGCGGTCCGATACCGGGTCACCCCGGCGCCGGCCAGAGTGGCGACTCCCTTTGCGTCGTCATTGGAGCCGTTCGCCGCGGCCAGGGCCGCGGTAAGGATCAGCAGCGCGACCAGGAGGGGCGGCATCGTCATGGTTCAACCAAACTTGGACTGCACCATGACACCGGCGCTGTGACGTAGCTCACACGGTCCGCAGTCGAGTGAGTGTGGTCGCGGGTACAACCCGGACCGGGACGCCGTTCAGGAAGGCCATGCCGGCCAGCGGCTCAAGGTCCGCGGGATCGTTGCTCGTGAGCAGTTGACGTTGGCGCAAGGGTTCCGGCTGGCCAGCTGCCAGCCGCCGCGGTGCCCCCATCCGTGGGGCAGCGCGACAGTGCCCTGCCGCACGTCATCGGTGACCTCGATGGGCACCTCGATCATCCCGGTGTGCGAGCTCACCTGGACCACGTCGCCCCCCTGAACGCCCAGCGAGCGGGCGTCCTCGACCGACACACGCAGCGTGTGCCGCCGGCCACCGCGCATGAGCGCCGCAGCGTTATGCATCCAGGAGTTGTGCGAGCGCAGCTCACGCATACTGATCAGCCTCAGCGGATAGATGCCGTCGTGATCGTCAGCCCTATCGAGCCGGTTCAGCTCGGCGGCGATCTCGGGCGGGTCGAGGCGAACTCGCCGGTCGCGATGGCGAACACGCCTGGGCAGCACCCCGGTCGGTATCCGCTCCTCCAGCACGACGCCGTGAGGCAGGCGCCGGAGCCTTCAAATGCTCAAACCACCTCTGCGGAACCCAAACCAGTTCCCGTCCGGTCCCGCTCGCAGCAACAGGTTAACGCTCGCCTCCGGCGAGAACCGGAGGCCCAGCTTGGCCAGCCAGCGCACGGCCCTGACGCTGGAGGGGATTGTTCCTAGCGGTCGGGCCAGATCTTCGATGATCCGCCACTCCTCGCGGGCCTCGCCAGCCGGCGGCACCACGGGCTCCGCGTACTGGATGAAGGGGGTGGCCATGAAGCTCAGGAAGGCTGCTGGCAGATCGCTCCGTTCGAGAAAAGTCGTGGTGGGCAAGATGTAGTCGGCGTGCCGGCCCGTCTCGTTCACATAGAGGTCCAGCGAGACGAGGAGCTCCAGCTCGCCCAGCGCGTGCTCCAGAGCCATCCCGTTGGGGACCGAGAGGACCGGGTTTCCGGGGCCGACGATCAGAGCGCGGACCTGCCCTTCCCCCGGAGTCGTGATCTCCCGGGCCAGCAGCGAGGCCGGAAGGCTGCCGAGCACGTCCGGGAAGCCGCCGATTCGCGAGCGCCGGCGCGCATAGGTGACCCGACGAGACCGACTGGCCACCTCTTCGATCATCAGCGAGGAGTGGCCGAAGACGGCCCCGCCCGGCCGGTCAAGGTTGTCGGTCAGCAGGTTGAGCGCGTCGATCAAGAAGGCGACCAGTGTGCCGAAGCGCCCCAGGCAGCTCCCCGTCCGGCCGTACATGGCCGCCCCGTCAGCCGCCGCCAGATCGCGCATCAGCCTCCGGATGGCCGCGGCGGGTACGCCGGTTCGGGCCTCGGTCGCCTCGGGCGGGAACCTGGAGGCCGCGTCGCTCAGGAGGCCGCCTCCCCTCGCCAATCGATCGAGCGCTTCGCGATCCTCGAGCCCTTCGTCGAAGAGGACATGGAGCAGGGAGAGCAAGAGCCAGGCATCGCTGTCGGGGTTGATGGAGACGTGCTCGAAGACACGTGCGGTCTCGCTGCGGCGCGGGTCGATGACTACCACCTGCCCGCCGCGCCGGACGATCGCCAGGAGCACGTCGCGGATGCGGGGCGCCGTGAGCAGGCTGCCCTGGGAGACGAGCGGGTTGGCACCGATCATGAGGAGGAACCGGGTGCGAGCCAGGTCAGGGATGGGCACCAGCAGCGGAGAGCCGTAGAGCAGGGCGCTGGCGGCAAAGCGGTTGTTGACGTCCTGGCTGCCCGCCGTGTAGTAGCTGGGCGAGCCGAGCGCGTCCATGAAGCCCCGTGACCACACGGCATGGGCATAGCCGAAGGCGGCCGGGTTCCCCATGTACCAGGCGATGGCGGGCGGGGCGTGCCGGTCGCGGACCGTGCGCAGACGCCGGCCGATGTCTTCCAGGGCGGCAGGCCAGCTCACCCGCTCGAATCCGCCCCCGGCCCGGCGGCGCAGCGGATGCAGCACCCGATCGCGGTCATTCTGCACCTGGGTCATCGCAATTCCCTTGGGGCAGGCGTAGCCGCGCGAAACGGGATGTTCCGGGTCAGGGCGCAGGGCCACTACGCGCCCGTCGTCGACGGTGGCAGTGAGGCCGCACAGCGCCTCGCAAATCCGGCAGAAGGTCACGCGCTCGCTTGGCATTCGCCCTCGTCAAGCGTAGATGCGGCTCGCCATCTTGATTGCGTTGTGCTGGCTTATTCAGCAAGCTGTACTCGGTGAGAGTGGCAAAGCTCCTGGCCCTCACCCTGACTGTCCTTGCGTGCAGTACTCCCGCCGGCGCGCCGACTGCATCGGCGGCGCCGAGCACGCCGGCCTCGGGACTGGTGCTCGCCGCCGGGACGTTCCGCCTGCTGGCGGCGAAGGCGTTTGGCGAGCCAGGCTTCCACGAGCCGGTGAGGATCAGCGCGGATGTCCCAGTCGCTCCGGCGCTGGGTGCAGGCCAGAAAGTCGTGGTCCGTATGCACGAGTCCAGCCGTCCGGGCCAGACCTGCGGCGCGGACCACCCGCTCTCTGGCTGTGCGACCGTGGACTGGTCCGATTCGCCTGACCGCCCCAGGGTCCCCGCAGGTGGTGTGTTCGGCAACAGCCTGACACTGCCGCTGGCTGGAGGGCCGGCCACCCTGTTTCTGCGCGCCGATGGATCGCTCGCCACGCGCCCCGAGGCGTTCGATCCTGGATGACCCCACTCCGCGGTGGGCGGGTCCGCCCGCGAGTGGCAGGGAAGGCTGCCGTCCGACCTGGCCCAGGGCACGCTCACCCTGCGAGTGGTCATGACCAAGTTCAACCCTCCAGCCGTCACCATCACGTACGAGGTCCGGCTGCAGCCTTGAGAGGCCGTTGAACGGGTAGTCATCGTCCCGCTCGCTGATTTCGCACCAGGCGCTTCGTCGCCGGCCCGATGCGCACCATCTGGGGAGCCGTGATTGCCCCGTAGACCGCTCCGAGCGCGGCGCCCACCGCCGCCTCCGCTCCGGCCACGCCAGCCGCTGCTTCCACTGGGGCGAAGAGGAGTATCCGGACGGGGCTTTCGATGTAGGTGATGACCACACCGGCAAGCGCGTTGAGAGCGACCCACCTGAGTGGGGCCGGCACGTGCGGCCTCAGCGCTCCTAGCTCGGCAGCACCCGAATGCTGAAGACCGCAGCCGTCTGAAAAAGGTCCGGCGGGGGTCGTACCCAGATGGACGGCAGCCGAGATCAGCCTGGCCCCGATCAAGGTCCCGACCGCCCAGCCGCCGGTGCTCCAGACGAGCCAGCGTATATAGGAAACGCCACGACGTCGCAGGATCAGACCCTGGACAGCCGCAAGGAACACCCCCCAGTAGGGAGCCGTGCCAAGCTCGAAGAGTCCCCTCGCCGCGGCGGACCCTGCCGCGCTTGCAGCTAACCAGCCTGCGAGCGATGCTGCCATCAAGAGACCGCCAACGCCGACCCCACGAGGCTCCATCACGCCAAGCTGCCGCCAAACGGTGTCGTCTATGACGCGGTTACGGGCCTAAGTAGGCAATGGCTCGGACGACGACCGCGATCGCAATCGCCAAGGGCCGCTGTGGGCTGCGCTTCGGGGTGCTGGCGGGCGCGCCTGCGCCGTTTCCTGGCCCTGCCAGCACAACAATTCAGTCGCCTGAATATTCCGCGTTCATGTCGGAGCGACCTGTCGCATCACCGCGCAGGAGGAGAAACCGCCGTGCCGCGGTCTGTGATGCCTGCCACGGAATCGTCCAGGAATAGCCTGCAATCTGAGGTGTTGTGCGGACGATGCTTACAGGGGCACAGCAGCAACCCGCCACGCCACCTGCTCGCCGCCAGCCGCTCGATGTGAGGGCTCTCTGGATTGGCGTTGGTGCCGGCGTCACCGGGATCATCTGCTGCGTGAGTCCCGTGGTTCTCTTTTTGCTTGGGATCAGCACTGCCGCAGAAGCCGTCACACTGGGTGACCGGCTCTACTACGGCTATGCCTGGTACTTCCGCGGCGCCGGCCTCCTGCTGGCAGCTGCCGCAACCATTGTCTACCTCCGCAGTCGCCGCAGCTGCTCGCTCACCGGGGCAGCCGCCCAATGGCGCACGCTGCTGAGCGTCGGCGTGACGATGGTCGTCACGTACGCCGGGCTGTACGCAACCACCGGATACCTGGCAGCACTGGCAAGCCACGCGCACTGAGCCGGGATCGGATCTGCCGCTGCCGGCCGGCCGCTATGCGGCCTGCTTCAGCACAGCGTTGGCCACCTCGTCGAGGTCAGTCGCGACGACGTCCGGCTCCGGCGCCAGCGGGTCGAGCACCATGCCGGGTCGAACGACAAAGGCCGCGGCACAGCCGGCGTGCATGGCGCCGGCCACGTCCCACGCGTGGGCGGCAACGAGGAGCACCTGCGCCGCATCCACCCCCAGGCGCTCCGGTGCCATCAGGTACGGCTCCCGGGCTGGTTTCAGGCGCCGCACGGTGTCCGCCGAGAGGACCTGCTCGAAGAGCTGGTCCAGGCCGGCGTTGAAGAGCTGCGCCTCGGCTACCTGCTGGGTCGAGTTCGTCAGTGCGGCCAGGCGGACGCCGGCTCCCGCAAGCCGTCGCAGCGCCCCCGGCACCTCCCGGTGCGGCGGCAGCTGCATGATTCGAGACAGGACCGATCTGAGGCGGTCTTCGCTCAGCTCCACGCCACGCCTTGGGCCACCATCTTGAGAGCTGCCTGGCCGATGGTCCCGAAGTCGCGGTACGAGTCCGTGATGATGCTCACCATGGCCGACTGGAGCATCTGCTGGAACCAGGCCTGGCGGACCGAGGCGTCCCCGAAGACGTCCTGGAACCCCTGGGTCCATCGCACTCAGATCGAGAAGTGTCTCGTTGACGTCGAACACGCACACATAGCTCATGGCCCACCTCCAGCCAGAGCGTAGAGCAACCGGAGGTGCGGCCGACCTGGGATCGGGCCCGCCCTCACAGACCGAAGGGGTCCCGGAGCTGGCTGGGCAGGAGACGGCTGAGCAGGCTGGTAAGCGTGAGGAGATTGTTGGTCATGAGCAGACCACCCATCGCAATCAGAATGCCGCCGGAGGCCATATCGATGACGCGACGCCAGCGCCCGAGCGTGCGAACCAGGCCGACTCCGCGGTCGACCGCCAGGCTGAGAAGCAAGAAGGGCACGCCCAGGCCGAGACAGTACGCGGCCATCAGGACCAGGCCCTGGGCGGTGGTGCCCCGGGCGATCCCAGAGCTGATGACGGCGCCGAGGGTGATCCCTATGCAGGGGGTCCAGCTGGCGGCGAACGCGATCCCGAGCAGGAAGCCGCCCAGTGGCCCCCGCCGCTCCGGCGCCCTACCGAAGACCTTTGAATTCGTAGTTCTTGAAGGGCAGGCGGAACAAGCCGGCTGTGCTCAGACCGAGGATGATGACCAGCACCCCTGCGATCGGGGTGACGATCGTGCGGAAGGGTACGAGCAGGGAGCTGAGGGCATAGAAGAAGATGACGAAGACCAGGCTCAGGCCGCCCACGAATGCGAGCCCGATCGCGAACACGGCCAGGCGTGGCGCCTGGTAGGTGGCCAACGCGGCAGAGGTGGACATCGCGCCTGGGCCCGCAGCGACGGCAGCAGGTTCGCAGCCGGCCTGCCGAGCCAGATAAGCGACGTAGGCGGGAACCAGCGGCATAACGCAGGGAGAGAGGAAGGACGCCAGCCCCGCCGCGAAGGCCAGCGGCACGGTCACCCGGTCGAAGGACATGCGGTACCTCTTCAGCCGATACGCCTGAGCTCGCTCTCAATTGTGGTGGCCGTGATCTCGCCGCGGTAGATGCGATCGACGTTACCGCTCTTATCGATGTAGATAGAGGCAGGGAGCGCGCTGATCACCTGGTAGACGGAGGCGATCCTGCCGGGCTGGCCGGGATCATGACGGCCGGGAAGTTGAGTCCGAACCGGTGGTAGAAGCCCACGCCGTCGCCGTTCTCCAGGCTGTTGACGCCGACTGCCGTGAAGCCCTGGTCCTTGTGGGCGAGGTATTCCTGCTGGATGCCGGGGAGCTCGTGCTCGCAGGACGTGCACCAGGCCGCGAAGAAGTTCACCAACACCGGCTTGCCACGGAGGCTGGACAGCGTCAGCTTCTGACCGTCGAACGTCGTCCCGGTGAAGTCAGGCGCGGGCTGGCCAGTAGCGAGGGAGCCCGCGCCGACCCTGGGGGAGTCGGCGGACGATCCGCCAGAGTCTGCCGGAAGGCTGACGCCGGAGCGGACAAGCAGGACGAGCGCGGCAACGACCACAATCGCCCCACCGGCGACGGCGAACTGAGTCGAGCTCGGCCCTCGCCGCCGAGCCGCGTGCTTGCGGCGCGTGGCCGGCCGAGCCGCCATCCTCCATTGCTCTGCGGGGCCTTTGCTCCCCACAACCGATATGCGTAGCCGGGCACTGCCCTGCCCGCGGCGTCTGGATCTTGGCACCCTCGAAGAGCACAACCCCGGCTGGCTGCGGCTATTCCGGGAAATAGCGGCTGACATACGGAGTTGTGCAGTTGCACACAGAAGTGTCCGATGACCACATCTATGCTGAGCTGGTGGCCGACGCGGCCGGGCTGGATGAGGGCGCCATAGCCGAGCAGATCGCTGCACTCCAGCCACGACTCTTCAGGTTCGCCTGGTCGCTGAGCGGTGACCCCGAGGAGGCGGCCGACCTGGCTCAGGAGACGGTGCTGCGTGCCCTCGGCTCTCAGTGGCAGTTCACGCCCGGCACCAACCTCAAAGCCTGGCTGTTCCGGATCCTTCGCAACCTCTACCTGAGCCGGCGGCGCTCTGCGTCAGCGCATGCGGAGACCGTGCTCTTCGACGACCTGGACGCGAACCTGGGTCTTGCTGACTGCCAGGCCAACCCTGTTGAGCAGGCCGTGATCGTCAAGGCACGGCTAGAGGATGTGCTGGCGGCCTTCCGCCGCCTCCCCGCGCTGTACGCAGGTCCTCTTCACCTGACCGCAGTAGAGGGGCTGACCTACGCCGAGACGGCAAGGATCCTGGACATCCCCATAGGCACGGTGATGTCGCGCGTCTACCGGGGACGGCGCCTGCTGCTCACACGACTGGCGGAGCGGGCACTGTGAGCGGCTGCAAAGAGCACCGGCCATTCCTGGCCGCGCTGGCAGACGGAGAGACTGAGCTCGTCCCGGCGGCAACGTTGACTCATGTCGCTGATTGCCCTGATTGCGCAGAGGAGGCGGATACCCACCGCCTGCTCGGCGCACGGCTGAGCGCCAGCGTGAACGCGGACAGGCTGCCGATACCGCGACGGGGACGCAGAAGCTGGCCGGTACGCCTCGGCGCCGTGGCCGCTGTAGTGATCGCTCTGGCGGGCGCCGCGGCCGGCTGGCACGCTTACACGGGGGAGGACAGGGTGGCTGCTGCTGCTGCGGTGGCCTGGGATCAGCCCCAGTACGGCTCCAGCGACGCGAGCACGATCACGTCGTGGTGCGAGCGAGCCTCGGGCCGGCCGATGCGGGAAGTGGCTCTCCCCGGCCTCTCACCGCTGGGCGCGCGGATGGATTACCGAGCCGGCACCGACATAGTCACGGTCACCTACACGACCCCTCAAGGTGAGCGGATCAACGTCAGCTGGCTGGACGCCAGCCAGGCCCCCTCCGGTAGGTCGGGCGTCCAGTCTCGGATGATCGAGGGTCGGATGGTGCTGCTTGTGGCGTCGCCGGGCGGGACGGCCGTCATCTCCGGCAGCGCTCCACAGTCCAGCCTCTGGGCGACCGCGGCTACGCTTGAGGCGGGAGCCGGCTCGATCAGCACTGGCGCGACCTGAGAATCCCGGCTGGTCGGTCGCACCAAGGGCTGCAGAATGACGAGTGCCTCGCGCAGCATGCTTCGCCGCACAGGTCGCGGACCGTGGTTCGGCCTGCCCGAAGCGTGAGTCGGAGCGTGAGGGTCGCTCACGTCCCCCTAGCCGCGGGAGGCTCCAGGCTGACGATTCAGCGGAGTATGTTGCCGTTGGAATCCGCGGTCACGCCCACGGCGTCGCCGTGACCTGCTGCCAGTTCGGCCTCGTACGGCCAGCGCTTCCTAATCGACCACGGTTCCGCTCCGCCGGATCAGCGATAGATCCGCGTCGACGGATTGAACGCCGCCCACGCGAACCAGAAAACGTCACTGTGCACGATCGGGTCCAGCTGACGCCCGGCCAGCGCTCCGGACGCTGCTCGGCTTAGCAGGCTCCAGTGGCTGCCGGTTTCGGAGTCGACGAAGTCCGAGCCGTCTGCCTTGAAGGTGAGCTGGCGGCTGTCCAGCTGGGGCGAGAAGACTCCGCTCGCACCAAGGTCGAACCCATCGGCGAGGCTGCCAGAGTCCAGCGCGGAGCTGGTCCCGGGCCGGTAGAAGACCACGATCGGTGTACCACCGACGGTGTCATGGACGACACGCCGCTGCTTGAGCAGGGTGTACGGATAGGCGACGTTATCGCCGCTCAGGCTGACCGTCACGACGTGCTCCTTGGGTGCCAGGCGGCCGTCCAGGCTCCCGTCGAAGAGGAACGGCCGGGTGTTCGGCTGATCGTAGTCGGCGTAGGGGTTGGTGCCGTAGGAGCGGTTGAAGCCCGTGTCCCGCGACAGCACCAGACCCTGCGCGTGCGCCGTACGGAACGCTTCCCAGCTGACGATGCTTGCCGGCAGGAAGGTCAGCTGGGTCCCCGTCAGGTCGCCTACGATGGCCTGGCCGACGGCCTGCTGCCACCAGGACTCCGTCTGACGGTCATACATAACCAGGTCGGAGCGGCGCAGTTTCCCCGTCGTTCCGAAGTCGAGGACGCGATCGGCGGCGCGTCGGTCGAAGGCAATGGCCGTGTAGCAGAGCGGGCAGAATGTGATCGTGACCGGCACGTCTCCGAGCGTGTCGTTGACGATCTCATGCCAGATTAGGATCTGCAACGGATAGGCGCGGCTCTGGCCACCGAGTGTCAGCGTGATCACGGGTTCGACCGGCTTGAGCCAGCCGTCGGCCTCCGCCACGGCGATGAACCTGGGGTGGTCGAGCGGCGGAATGCCGTCCTTGGGCGGCCCGCCGCTCTCGATCTCGGTCAGTGGGACGCTGTGGCGGTCGAAATTGGTCTTCCAGCCTGCTCGGCTGAACTGCTCGACCTGGGGCGCGGCCGACGGCTTCGCCGGCACCCTGGCAGAGGGCGGCGCTGGACCTCCGGGCCCGCAGGCAGTGGCCAGGAGCAGCGCTCCGGCGGCGCCGCCCAGGACGCGCTTCATCGAGTCCCAGTCAATCGGGCGCCAATGTGCCCCCGGTGACGATTCGACCTGTCTTGGTCAGCCTCCCGCGAGTCGGTCACGACGCGATCCCTTTCTGCGAAGCCTAAACCTCGACCCACGGGCCGACAGTAGCGGCCGCCACAGAGAGCCGGTCGAGGCTCCCAACGTAAGCTCCGCCACCGACAAGCAGCCAGGAAGTGCGCACACTGCCGGCGGGGCGGCCCCTCGCCGCCGAAAAGGAGAGAACACACTGACAGCCAACGGCAGTCGAGGACCTCGTCCCATGAAGCCAGGTGCTACCAAAGCGGCGCCTGTGAAGCGTGGTGGCCGCGGGCGGCGGCGCCCCTGGAGCCCGTTCCTGGTCGGGCTTGCCGGCCTGGGCCTCGCAGGCGTGGTGCTCGGGCTGATCCTGCTGCTTCGGTCGGGAGGCAACAGCCCGGCACCTCAAAGCCAGCAGGCTCCCGTGGCGGCCGGCGAGTTCAAGATCGTGGCCTACCAGGGCGAGGACCAGCTCGGCGGCCACGATACGCAGTTTTCCCGCGTGACCAGCCAGGGCAAGCCGGTGGTGCTTAACTTCTTCGCCGGCCAGTGCCCGCCCTGTCGCGCCGAGATGCCCGGCTTTCAGCGCGTGGCCGACGACTTTCAGGGCAAGGCTATTTTCGTGGGGCTCGACGTAGGTCCCTATGTGCAGCTCGGCAGCCACCAGGACGCTCAGAATCTACTGCGGGAGCTGCATATCCGGTATGCGGCTGGCTACGCGGTCGATCCCAGCCCGCTCACGACCTACCAGGTGCAGGCAATGCCGACCACGGTCATCTTCGACGCGAGCGGCCAGCAGGTGTTCAAGGCCAACGGCATCATGACGGAGAGCCAGCTCCGGACGCAGTTGGCCAAGCTGACGTCGCGGTAGCGCCAGATCATGGCGCAGCTCCATGTCATCAGCGGGGGCCACCCCGGTTGGCGGCGGCCGGCGTTGGGGGCCGGCAGCGCGCTGCTGGCTCTCTCGATCGCGGTGGGCGCCGCGCTGGCGGCCCGACGCGGCACGGGCGACCTGAACGGGGTCGAGACCTTCTCAGCGGCCTCCACCAACCTGCTGTCGGGCCTGGCCGCCGGGATCCCCATTGGCTACGCGTTCGGGGCCGGGATGGTCTCTGCGGCCAACCCCTGCGGGTTCGTGCTCCTGCCGACGTACCTGGGACTCTACCTGGGGTCGGACGAAGGGGGCGGCGGGGTGGCCGGCCGGCTGGGACGTGCGCTGGTGATCAGTATCAGCGTCACGCTCAGCTTCGTTGTGCTGTTCGGTGTCGTAGGGCTGGCGCTGGGCGCAACGACGGCCGCGCTGGCTGCTGCCTTCCCCTGGGTTGGGCTCGGGATTGGCCTCCTGCTGGTGTTGTCGGGTGCCGCGATGCTCGGAGGAGCCCACCTGTATCTCGGCACCTTGCAGCGCCTCGGCGCTGCCGCCGGCTCCCCGGCTGGGCGCCGCGGCGTTCGCGGTTACGTTGCCTACGGTCTGGCCTATGGCTCCTGCTCGCTTGGCTGCGCGCTTCCGATCTTCCTCGCCGTCGTGGGGAGCGGTGTCGTGGCCGGCGGCTGGGTGGCTGCCGTGCGTCAGTTTCTGCTCTACGCGCTCGGGATGGGATTCGTCCTCTCGGTTCTGACGCTCGGTGCAGCCGTCCTGAAGCAAACCGTCTTCGGTGCCATCCGTCGTATCGTCCCCTATCTGGAGCCCGCAAGTGGCTTCCTGCTGCTTGCGACCGGCGCCTACGTCACCTACTACTGGTTGGCGCTCGGCGATCTGCTTCGGTTGGCTGCACGGACGTAGCGCCCAGCAAGTTGCGGCACCTGCTCCGGCCCACGACACTACGGTTCAATGGCGGGGTGCGATCTGGGCGTTCGCAGGCGCTCGGCGGGCTCCTGGCTGCCGCACTGGTGGCGTCGGCCTGCAGTGGGCCGCCGACCTCGAGCCGTCCCACACCGCCGACGGCTGCACCGGTGCCGGCGGGTTTCACGCGCTATGAGGGGACGAAGCTCGGCTTCGAGATCGCACTGGCGCCGGGCTGGATCGAGGCAAGCAGCGATCCCGGGAGCGGGGCCACCGGCGCGGTGCTGTTCGATCTGACGGGCGGCAGCGGCGTGGGTGGCTCCAGAGTCACGGCCGCAACCCTGGCGGGGCGCAGCGCCAAGCGGGTGGCCGGACGCTTCACTGGCCTGGGAGCAGTCACAGCCATCGAGGCTTACGTGATGCTGGAGTCGGGGCGGGCGTGGACCATCGCTCTTGTGGGGCCGCCCGACGCGGTGGACCACTCCCAGGACGACTTCGAGAAGATGGCCAGCACCTTCAGCCTCGTCGGCGCACGGCCCGCTCCGGCTCCTCGAGCGGCCGTAAGCCTTCCAGCTCCAGGCTTCACGGAGCTCGACCCGATCAAGGGCCCGGTGGTAATCAACTTCTTCGCGACGTGGTGCGTCGAGTGCCGCACCGAGATGCCTCTGATTGCGAAGCGCGCCGACTCCAGCCAGGGCCGGTTCAGCCTGCTCGGGGTGGAGTGCTGCGGTGACAACCGCTCGGCAGTCCCAGGTTTCCTCAATGGCCTGGGCGTACAGAGCGACTTCCGCCTGCTTGCTTACGATGACGACGGGCACGTGGCCCGCGTCTATGGGCTGTTGGGGCCGCCGACGACGTTCTTTCTCGACAAAGACCACGTGCTGCAGAACCTGGTGATCGGTCCTCTCACCGCCAGCACCCTGGATGCGGGTATAAGGGCCGCCGCCGGGTGACACGGTGGGGGACTCCCCCGTCAGGTCAGGGCCTTGCATGTAGCAGTCGCCCAACTTCGGCCACCAGCGCGGCTTGCCTCGGGTTACCAAGGAAGATGGGCTGGCCGCGCACGAAGGGCCGGCGCATCGTGGTGCTGGCCCCCGACCGGCTTCGCCGCAAGGCTGAGGCAAGGTGACGCCGCCGCCTCGGAACCCAGCACCCCCGATCGCCTCTCGCTGCGTCTACTAGTTCCCGGCTGAGGTCGATCACACTAAGCCGCAGCTTGGTCAGAGCCGCTTCCACGAGCGCTTGAGCAAGCTCCTCGATGGCGTCGCAGGTCGGGCAGGCGAGGCCGCCGGGCAGGATCAGTCGGCCGCTGTCCGGCCGCCGGTAGAGCCAGAGCTTAACCTCTCCAGACGTATACCCCCCCGGGGTATATTGATTATTCCGGGTGCAACCTCGTGAGCCGGCTGAGGGAGTGCCCGCTGGAAAAAAGCCCTTGTCTGCCGCCGTGATGCAGATCACGGTTGGCGGGCCGACCTGGACGGCATTCTTGAAGTGGAGGCGCCGACAAGGCGGGGCCTCCAAGGAGGAATTCTGATGCCCGAGACCTCGCAGCCCACAGCCGTCTTCGACATCATCGGCACTTGCTTCTCGCTTGAGAAGCCGCGCCACGCCCTGGGCAAGCTCGGCGCGCCCGATTACGCCCTGGAGATGTGGTTCGCGCAGGCGCTGCGAGACTCATTTGCCTTCTCCCACGCCGGGGCCTACGTACCGCTCAATGACATGCTGCGGGCTGAGCTTGCGAGAACCGCCCTTCAGCTTGGCCTGCAGCTGTCCGATAACGACCTCCGTGGTGTACTGGGCGCTTTTGCTGAACTGGATCCCCGTCCCGACCTTGCCGCGGCGGTCCAGGTTCTCGCCGACCGCGGCTGGCAGCTGCTCGCTCTGACCATGGGCGCCACCGAGTCGACCCGCGGCCTGCTCGAGCGGGCTGGCGTCTACGATCGCTTCGGAGGCCTGCTCTCGTGTGACTCCATCTCGGTTACCAAGCCGAACCGTGCCGTCTACGAGCTGGCCCTCGCGCACTCCGCCGCTGAGACGTGGATGGTGGCCGCCCACGCCTGGGACATCGCAGGGGCATCGCGAGCCGGGCTGCATACCGCATTCATCAGGTCGGTCGAGGGATCCTACCTGGAGGTGTATCCGAGGCCAGACGTCGTGGCCGATTCGCTGCTCGGGGCTGCTCGGGCGATGCTCGAGCCGTGAACGGAGAGAAGCCGCACGAGGAAGCCGAGCGCTACCCGCCGATCGGCGATTACGCACTGATCAGCGACTGCCACTCAGCGGCGCTGGTCTCTCGCGACGGCTCTATCGACTGGTGCTGCTGTCACCGCTTCGACGCCCGCCCTGTCTTCAGCCGGCTGCTCGATTGGGATCGCGGCGGCCATTGCAGAGTCGCTCCAGCCAGGCCATATCAATCCAGCCGTCGGTACCTCCCTGGCACCAACGTCCTGGAAACCCGCTTCGAAAGCCAAGGCGGTGTGGTGACGATCACAGACCTCTTTCCCATCCGCGAGAGCTCGCAGACAGACGATCCGGTCGCCGTTCACCCCTATCACCAGCTGATTCGGCTCGTCCGCTGCGAGGCGGGCGAGGTCGACGTCCGCCTCGAGATCGCGCCCCGCTTCGACTACGGGTACACCATCCCTCAGCTGACCCTCCGCGGACCCGACCTTGCCACCGTGTTCGGTGGCGCCGACGCCTTACTCGTCCAGACGGACCTGCCTCTGGACCACTCCGACCTCAGCTCGTGCAGCGGCCGCCGCCGGCTGCGCGCGGGAGAGGAGGCGACCGTCATCGTCAGCTATGCAATCCCGCATGAGCTGAGGTTGAACAGGGTCGACCCCGAAGAGTGCCGGCGACGTGTCGAAGTCACCTGCCGCTTCTGGCGCGAGTGGTCGCAGCGCTGCGCCTACCAGGGCCCTTACCGCGAGCATGTTGTCCGCAGCGCGCTCGTCCTGAAGGGACTTACGAACGCTCCCAGCGGTGCGATCGTGGCGGCTCCCACCACCTCGCTGCCCGAGGACGTGGGCGGCGTCCGCAACTGGGACTACCGCTACACCTGGCTGCGGGACTCGAGCTTCACCCTCTACGCCCTCTTTTCACTCGGCTACACCGAAGAGGCGCATGCCTTTATGCAGTGGCTGCAGCGAACGACCGCCGGCCAGGCGCGCGACCTTCAGGTCCTGTATGGCGTCGGCGGCGAGCGATTCCTGCCAGAGCTGGAGCTCGACCGGTTGGAGGGTTACCGAGGTTCGCGCCCAGTAAGGGTCGGCAATCGCGCGACAACTCAGTTTCAGCTCGACATCTACGGCGAGGTGATGGACACGGCCTGGCTCTATCACCGCTACGGCGGCGAGATCGCGTCCGAGTTCTGGGACTTCCTGGTCCGCGTGGTCGAGCACGTCAACGACCACTGGGAGGAACCTGACGAGGGCATCTGGGAGGTCCGGGGCGGGCGTCGCCACTTCGTCTACTCGAAGGTGATGGCCTGGATCGCCGTCGATCGGGCCCTAAAGCTCGCCAAGGTCCGGAAGTTACCCGCGGACACGCAACGTTGGAAGGCGCTGCGGGATCAGATCCGGCACCGTGTCGAAACCGAAGGGGTGGATCGAGCGACGGGTGCCTTTGCCCAGTCGTTCGGGGACACTGCGATGGATGCCTCGAACCTGCTGCTGTCCCTGATCCGGTTCCTGCCCGCTGGTGATCCGCGGGTGACGGCGACGGTCCGCGAGGTCGAGCGACAGCTCTCCCGCGACGGCCTCGTCTATCGCTATCTCGAAACCGATGACGGCCTGCCCGGAGGAGAGGCAGCCTTCGCAATCTGCAGCTTCTGGCTTGTGGACAATCTCGTCCTGGCAGGCCAGGTCGAACGGGGACGGGAGCTCTTCGAGCGACTGCTGGGCTACCTCAACGACGTCGGTCTGCTGGCCGAGCAGATCGACCCGGCGAGTGGAGGCCAGGTCGGGAACTTCCCGCAGGCCTTCAGCCACATGGGCTTGATCAACTCGGCGCTGCAGATCGACAAGGCAGAAAAGCGGCCGGCTGCCATTTGATCCGCTGGGTCACAGTGTTACCGAGCGCAAGGGCCTCGCTGTGGCCCACCTCTTTTTGCCATCACGCGAGGTGTCAAGAGCTCAGGCCGGATCGGCCATGACGGAGAAACCAGGCGGGTCCGGGATACTGTTCCCAGGCCAGCCGCCCCAGACCATGCGGCCGATCACCTTCGATCAGGCCGAGCACGAACGGAACCAGCTGGACGTTGTGGCCTGGGCCCCGATCCCGACCGACTGTGCGATGCCCTGCGGCGGCGCAGAGGTTGCAGGTGAAGAGGCCGACCACCATCGCCCACATCGCGAACACAAGGCCGGCAATCAGGCCCCGATTCAGCGTCCGGCCACGCGGACGGCGCTCTCCGTCTGAGGAAGTTCCACTGTCATCTTCACGGCCGCTCGGAGTACAGCCACGCGGACGACACTGGAGGCGCACAGACCGATATTCCGTGACGCGCATCACGGTCTGGCGAAGACGATTGGCGCACTCTAATTTGGCATGCCCGACAAGGTCTGGTTCCTCCGCCGCCTGAACCTCTTCGAGGGAATGTCCGAGGCCGAGATAAAGGAGATCGCGCACGAGCTCAAGATGCGCACGTGCCCTCCTCGACGCTCGGTCCTCTCAGATGGCGGGGACCGCGTCTATCTCCTGAAGCAGGGCCGTGTCCGCCTCTACCACCTGACGCTGGAGGGCCAGGAGGTCACGACCGCGCTTGTGTCTGCCGGCCAACTCTTTGGACTGGGAGCGTTCCTCGGAGCCGACGGCAGCGCGACGCATGCAGAGGCCATGGAGGAGAGCTACATCTGCGAGGCGGGAGCCCACGACTTCCTCGCCATGCTGGCCCGCCATCCGCTGTTGATGGCACGCGTGGTGATGGTTATGGCCAGGCAGATCTTCCGCCTCGAGCAGACGATCGAGAGCATGGCCTCGCGGCATGTATCCGGGAGGCTGGCGGCCCTCCTGCTCGAAGAGATGGCTGAGGGTCAGACGCTGAACAGAGGCGTCCTACTCCCCGCCCACAGCCAGGAGGAGCTGGGCAAGCTGATCGGTACCACCCGCGAGTCTGTCTCCCGGACATTGAGCACGTGGCGAGCAGCGCAGGTGATCACAATGAGTGGCCGGCGAATTGTCGTACTGCAGCCCGAGAGTCTTCGCCGTGCAGCCGACCCGAGAGGTTTCTCTTCGGACCGGTACATGCGGCCCGGACGGTCTTGAGCTCGAGGCGGCAACGCCGCCACGACCTGGTCGTGATCGGCGGTGGCTCAGCCGGGCTGGTCGCAGCTGATTTCGGGGCCCGCTTTGGCGCCGAGGTGCTGCTCATCGAGAAGGACAAGATCGGAGGCGATTGCACCTGGACCGGCTGCGTCCCCAGTAAGGCTCTTCTGCATGCCGCAGGGGTCGCACATCAGATTCGCACCGCTTCAGACATCGGCATTCGCTCCCGAGGCGCTGAGGTCGACTTTCCTGAAGTGATGCGGCGCATCCGAGAGGCGATCGCCGCCGTGTACTCGTTCGAGACCGCTGAACAGCTTCGTGGGCAAGGGATCGAGGTCGGGTTCGGCGAGGCCCGCTTTCTCGACCGAGCCAGCGTGGAAGTGGCGGGCCGATCCATCCAGGCGCGCAACTTCATCATCTGCACCGGTGCCGTCCCTCAGCGCCCGCCGGTACCCGGCCTCGACGCAGTGCCCTATGTCACCTACGAGGAGGTCTTCGACCTCGATGAACTGCCCGGCAGGCTGCTCTTGTTGGGCGGCGGGCCGGTTGGAGTCGAGCTGGCACAGGCCTTCGCCCGACTCGGGTCTGAGGTGACACTCGCTGAGAAGGAGAGCCGCCTGCTTTCCGCGGCGGATGATGAAGCGGCCGACATCCTCACGCGGCGACTCGCTGCGGACGGAGTCCGGATCGAGATCGGCCTTGACCTCGAGCAGGTCAGCTGGGACGGCAGCCAGGTGGCGGCCGAGTCAGCTCGCGGTCGCTTGACTGCCGACCTTCTCCTGGTCGCGACCGGCCGGCGCCCAGAGGTCGCGGGGCTGCACCTGGCTCAAGCCGGTGTGCACCACGACGAGCGCGGGATCCGCGTCGACCAGAATCTCAAGACCAGTCAGGCCAACATCTACGCAGCCGGGGATGTGACCGGCTCCTTCCAGTTCACGCATTACGCTGGCTGGCAGGGCTATGCAGCGGCTCGGAACGCGCTCTTTCCCGGCTCGGCAAGCGGCGTGGCCCAGACGGTTCCATGGGCGGTCTTCACTCAACCTGAGCTGGCGCAGGTGGGCCTTACCGAGGAGCTGGCTCGAGCGCAGGGCCGGAAGGTGACGGTGAGCAGGTTGGCGCTCGAGCGCGTGGACCGCGCGCAGACGAGCGGCGACACCGATGGTTTTATCAAGATCGTCGCGTCACCCTCGGGCAAGGTCTTGGGCGGCACGATTGTGGCGCCCGTCGCGGCCGAACTGGCCAACGAGCTCTCGGTCGCCATCGCGGGCGGCCTCGATCTCCAGCGACTCGCTTCGACCATGCATGTCTATCCAACCATCGGGCTTGGAATCCAGCAGATAGCGTCGGACTTCGCGTTCAAGCGTGCGCGCACCGGCCTGAGGGGCGCCGTGTCGCAGGCCCTGATGACCAGATTTCGCCGCTGAGCACTCGCCTCTGAGGGTGTGCAAACGCGCTTCGACCGGTATCGCAGTACCTGAGCAGCCCAGTATCAATCGAGTACCCCAGACTCTCGCAGGCCGCCTCGCCGCAGTCCAGGCTGGGCCACATGAACGTCAGCGAGGAGGTGAGCTCGAAATGATCATCTGGTTGCTCATTGCGGGATTGGCGGCGATCGTGGCCGCACCCGCCTGGATGTTCTGGTGGGTTGTCGCAGAGGCTTTCCAGGCGCGAGGCGGCAATGCACGAGGAGGCGTCAGGTGAAGTCCAGACGCACACAGGCGCCGAGACCGGTGCCGGCACGCGGCGCTCAGGCGGGCCGATTGGACATAGACGACCTGCCGACTCAGATCGAGGCCCTACTCGACCAGGTCTGGCGGTGCGAGGCCGCCTGGCGGCGCGACGACCGGATCGACCAGGCTATCCGGAACGCTCGCTGATGACGACGGCTTTCGTGCTTTCGGGTGGGGCCAGCCTCGGAGCGGTCCAGGTGGGCATGCTGCCGGCTCTGAGTGACGGCGATGTAGGACCGGATTTGCTGGTCGGAAGCTCGGTCGGCGCGATCAACGCCGCTTGGGTCGCGGGTCATCCTGAGCCCGAAGGTCTAGAGGCGCTGGTCGAGATCTGGCGCAGCCTGCGAAGGTCGACCGTGTTCCCGGTCAACCGCTTTTGGGCGCGGCGGCGGTGACGGGACAGCGCAATTACTTTGTGAGCCCGGATGGCCTGCGCGGTCTGCTGGAGCGATATCTCGCGTTCCGGCGCCTGGAGGAGGCGCGGATTCCTCTCCACGTTGTCGCGACCGACCTCGCGACCGGACGTGGGGTAGTCCTTTCCCACGGCGCGGCGATTCCGGCCCTGCTGGCGAGCGCAGCGATCCCTGGAGTGTTCCCTCCGGTTTGAATCGGCGGACGCGACTTGGTCGACGGTGGAGTGGCCGACTACGCACCGATCTCTCAGGCGGTGGCGCTGGGTGCAGATCGTGTCTATGTTCTGCCCACCGCCCATGCCTGTGCTCTGGCAAGCCCTCCCCGCTCGGCGCTGGCGATGGCCCTGCACTCGCTCAACCTGATGATCGAGTCTCGCATGGCTGCCGACGTGGAGCAGCTCTGCGACGAGGTGGAGCTCCACGTGCTGCCCCATCCCTGCCCGCTGAGCGTCTCTCCAGCCGATTTCAGCCACAGCGGGGAACTGATCGAGAGGGCTCACCGGACTGCAACACACCGCCTATCGAGGCAATGGAGCGCTACCGGAGCGGGCCCACCAACGGCTGGTGTGTCGAAAAGAGCCGGTCGGTACACCGGTACCGGTACCAAAGCGCCGCGACCTGAGTACCCAGGGCAGGAGGCGCCGCCGTGCGGACTCACTTAGTTTGATGGCGGTTCCAAAGAGGAGTTCGATCCAACCATGACGCGTGTCCGATCTCAGGAAACCGATTTTTACTGACTTGGTCCTTCACAGTTCAGGACCGGCGCTCGTCGACTTCTACGCCGACTGGTGCGGCCCCTGCCGCGCGATGGCGCCTGTGGTCGAGCGCGTGGCAAGCGACTACATCGACCGTCTTACGGTCGGAAAGCTGAATGTCACACTGATCCGCGAATCGCGATGCGATTCGGGGTCAGAAGCATCCCAACGCTGATTTTCTTCGTCGACGGCGAGGCGGTGGCAACGCTCACCGGCTTTGCTGGCCCGGGCGAGGTCAAGAGCTGGGCCGCGGAACTCATGAAGCTGGTCGCAGATGGAAGCGAGTCCTGGCGGCCGCCGCAGTCGGCGTTACCCTCTCGCGACGAACAGAACACTGGAAATGAAGCCGCTCCGTGGACGTCGGAAATCGAGCCTCTCCAGACCCTGGCCGGGTTCGAGGCTGTCCGCGTGGGCTGCATGGCGGACCGCGTCACCGGCTCGCTGCGCAAGTCTGACGCGTGGGTTCAAGACCAGGAGACGTCACCGCCGACAAGCCTGGCTCATTAGCGCGTCATGAGACGGAACGCCTGGTCTGTCCCCCTGGCGAGCCCGCATGCGCGCATCACATTGATCGCCACCAGGCCTTCGACCTAGCGCGCCATAGACTGCGGCCCTGCGTAAACCGGGTCGTAGCCGATATCGCGGGCCAGCTCGGAGACGGCCTGCTTGGCCTTGCTGTGGTTTCCGCACATGAAAACGCTCAGCGGTACCTGAATACCAAAGCGCGCGGGGCCGGGTATGGTTCAAAGTGACGTCTCTGCGATGAGGAGGTAGGTTGGGCGACCAGACACTCGTGGCCGTTGTACACGGAAGCCCCCCGCTCCGCGATGGGCTGGGAGAGCTGCTGGGACGCCAATCAGACCTCCGCGTGCTCCGCCTCTACGGCAGCGCCCGTGAAGTGCTGGAGCATCTGCCCGAAGGCGAGCACGTGCTGCTCTACGATCTGGCGACCGCGCACAAGGACGGGCCGGCCAAAGTGATGAAGGTGCGTGAGAGCCTGCCGGGCGCGAAGATCCTGATGTTCAACGTCACCGACGACGACCAGGCGATCATCGAGTGCGTACGCATCGGGGCCTCGGGCTGCGTGCTCCAGGATGCGTCGCTCGAGGAGCTGGTCGACGCCGTCCGCAGCCTGGCTCAGGGCAAGCCGTCAGCCTCGCCGCGCGTCCTGACCTCGCTGTTCAGCTACGTGGCCTCGCTCCGTGACGAGGACCACCCGGCCCTGGTCCCGAAGCTGACGGAGCGGGAAGAGCAGATCCTGCAGCTGATGGCCGAAGGGTTGAGCAACCAGGAGATCGCTCGGAAGCTCTTCCTCCAGCCCCAGACGGTGAAGAACTACGTTCATCTGCTTTTCCAGAAGCTGGACGTGCACAGCCGCCTCGAGGTGATCCGCTCCCTGAGGTCAGGCCGCCGCTGAGGAGATCCCCGTACGCAGGTACCGGTACGACGCGGCGCAATTGAGCACGCGGGGTCGCTGGTCGAGCCCAGCGGCCAGCCATATCGTGGCCTCCACCGATCGGAATCAATCTCTTCAAAGGAGGCAAACACGACTATGGGAGTCTCGGTTCCCGCAAAACGAATCAAAGGAGCGGCAGCGGACGCTGCCGATAGGGACGGCAGTACGCAGCGGACGCTCGGCCTCAGCGTGGCAACGTTGGGCTGGCTGGCGGCAATGCTCGCCTTTGTGGTCGGCTTCACTACTGCCGGCGCGGTCGCCGCCGGAGCCTCAGCCAGCCGGGTGGCGGCGCTCGATATTCTCTCGTTCGGCATCGCCATAGCGGTGCTGGGCACCGGCAAGACGGGCATAGCCATCGTCCTTTGGGGAATCGTGCGCCGGATTGGCCGGCGGGCAGAGAGCATCATGGCCGCGCTCCCCGCCCTGGTGACAGCTTCGGACGGTGCGAGCAACGTTCAGCTCGGGATCGTGCGCACAGCCCTGGGCCGGGTCCGGGTCTCGTCAGCAGCGCCTCGTGCGCTCTTCATCCACCGCCTGGCCAAGCTGATGTGGGCTCCGATGCTGCTCATGGGCCTGATGGCGCTGTACGCCGGTTTGGTCCTGGCAATTGCCGCTTCGGGCTCGGTGGATCCGGCCGCAGCCCGCTCTTTCAAGGCCTGGGTGCAGGGCGCCCAGTTCCTGGGCGAAGGCTTCCTGCTCTCGGGCATCTCGTTCCTTCTGGGCACCATCCGGGCAGGATCCAGGCAGCCGGAGGTGACGTCCAACAGAGCCTCGGCGTCGAGGTCAAGACGCTGCTCATGCCAGTTACGGCCAAGCTGTTCCTGGCCCTGATGATGGCTGGGCTGACGGTCGAGATCGCGCAGTTCTTTTTCTACGCCTACGTAGCGTCTCTCAACGACGACGCTACCGTCGCGGCCTACAGCACCTGGCTGGCTCCCTTCCGTGAGTTCGGTCTGGGCCTGCTCCTCTACGGCGTGGTGCTGGCGCTGGCCACCATCGCGCGCGCCCTGGACTTCCAGTTCTCGCGCGTCCGCGAGTTGATCATAGCCGGGCGGTAGGCCCGGCTGGTCCCAGGAGTTGCAGGACATGAATATCCACCCCGATTCATACCCATCGGGCGTCGAGGTCAGCACCAGAGCCCTGGGGCCCAACCTGCCGCAGCGGATTGGCCGCCGGCTCTGGCTGCCCATGCTGGCGATGGCCCTGATGGCGTTCCCGCTGGCCCTGGTCCTCGCTTCCTACGGGCGGGGGCGGTGGCCACCGGGGGTGCGCAGACCTCCGTGGCCGCCGTCGGCCAGTTCGAGGTCGCGGCCATCTTCCTCGGTTTCGCCACCGTCTTCGGAGCCGTCTCCCTTGCGATCGCGCGCATCCTGGGCGTGCTCCGGAGAGGGGGTGGCGCAGTCCAGGAGGCGGCAGGCCGCGCCGTCCTAACCCTGCGCATGCCCGTCACGGCCAAGCTCTTCCTGGGCTTGATGGCGATGGCGATGATGACGCTCCTGGCCGCTGTCGCCGCACACGTCTTCCTTGGCGTCACTGCATTGGGAGCCGACAAGGCGACTCTGGCCAGCATCCAGAGCTGGTCCGAATTCCTGGAAGGCCTTCGCCGGTTCGCCGTTTCCACCTACCCGCTGGCCATCGCCCTGGGTCTGGCCACCATCGTCCGGGTCCTTCATTTCCAGGCAGTGCGCATCCGCGAGCTTCCTGGCGAGAGGACTCTGCGCGCCGATCAGCACACGTAGCCATTCCCCTCCACCCCCTGTCGGACCGGTCCTGGAGGCCGGTCCGACGCAGTTTCGGCCAATCGCGGGTACTTACCACCAGTACCCGGGTACCGGTACCGCTCGCCGGAATTGAGTACCGCCCTCTCTGGGCGGCGCTGAACCTGCCACCTAGCTTGAGTGTCATGTCACAGTCAAAGGTTCGTAGATTCGACCCTCGAATCCTCATCGTCGGTCTCGTCGCCGGCATGGGCTTCGGGATGATGGAAATGGTCATTGAGGCCGTCGTAGGGAGGGGCTTCTGGGCTCCACTGCGCTTCATCGCCTCGGTCTTCACTCTGGGCAAGGACACTGACCCCAGCTTCTCCTTCCTGCCCGTAGTGGTCGGACTGATGGGGCACATGATGAACTCCGTCATCCTCGGCGTCCTCTTCGCCCTTGTGATCAGCCGCATCGCCAGCGGCGTCGTTGGCCTGGCCCTGACCGGTATGGCCTACGCAGCGGCCATCTTCGCGGTCATGTGGTTCTTGCTGCTGCCTCTGATCGACCCGGCTATGCTTCGGCTTAACGGCCCGGGGTTCTTCATCAGCCACCTGATGTACGGGCTGCTGCTCGGGCTTGGCACCTGGCTGGTTCGCGAGCGGCCGGCCGGTCGCCAGCTTGTCGCTGTCTAGGCACCTTCTTGGCAGGCGGCCGTTCTTCGCCGACGGCCGCCTGCCTCGGGCGTTGGCCGTCAGCGCCCCAACCTGACTCGGTGCGCCGTTCCTGACCTGGACGCAACCTCCAGCGCTGGATTGCGCCAGCCGCCGTGGGCTGACACCAGAGCTTCGGCTTGGGCCGGTCCCCAGCTGCCGGGCTCGTAGCGCTGGACGGGGCCATGACGCTCGAGCACCGGCTGGACCACGGCCCACGCCGCCTCCACGCCATCCTCGCGGGTGAAGAGCATCCCACTTCCGGCCAGGGCGTCACCCAGCAGCCGCTAATAGGGCGCCTCCTCGCACGGGTGCTCGTTGCAGAGGTACAGCTCGCGCTAATGGCCGACGAACGCCTTGCCCGGTTCCTTGACGCGGGCAGCGAGTGCGATCTGCGACTCGGGCGCGAAGCGAAGGCGGATGTAGTTGGCTCGTCCGGCTGGCTGATGCGAGTCGGCGAACAGACGCTGGGGCGGGGCCTTGAACTCGATCCGGGCCTCGGTCACCGTCTCGGCGAGGCACTTTCCAGCGCGCAGATACCAGGGCACGCCGGCCCAGCGCCAGGATTCGATGAACAGCCGGACTGCGGCGTAGGTTTCCACGTCGGAGGTGGGAGCCACGCCGGGCTCCGCACGATATCCGGTGTACTGACCGCGCGCCAGGTCGTCGGAGGCGAGCGGCCGCATGGTTCGGAAGACCTTGACCTTCTCGTCGCGCAGGGGGTCGGGTCCCGAGCCCGCCGGCGGCTCCATTGCGAGCAGTGCGACGACCTGCAGCAGATGGTTTTGCACCACGTCACGAAGGGCGCCGACCTCGTCGTAGAACTTGCCCCGGCCCTGCACCCCGAATGACTCGGCCAGCGTGATCTGGACGCTGGCGACGTGGTCGCGGTTCCAGATCGGCTCCAGGAACGAGTTGGCGAACCGGAAATAGACCAGGTTCTCGATCGGCTCCTTGCCCAGGTAGTGATCGATCCGGAAGATCGCCGATTCGGGGAAGACCAAGTGCAGCACCCGGTTCAGCTCCCGCGCCGACCCGAGGTCGCGGCCGAAGGGCTTTTCCACGATCACCCGAGCTCCGTCTGCCGCGCCGGAGGCGGCAAGGCCCCTGACCACTGTCTCGAACATGACCGGCGGGATGGCGAGGTAGTGCGCGGGGTGACGCGCCGAACCAAGCGCCTCTTTGAGTGCCCCGAAGGTGTTCTTGTTGCTGTAATCGCCGTCGACATAGACAAGCAGCGATATCAGGTGGTCGAAGGCCTTGCGGTCGTCGATGCCCCCGCCGTGAGTCTTGACGCTTTCCGTCGCTCGTTCCCGCAGCTGCCCGAGATCCCATCCCGAATAGGCGACGCCGATCACCGGCACCTGCAGCGCTCCGCGCTTCGCCATCGCGTAGAGCGCCGGGAAGATCTTGTTGTAGGCGAGATCCCCGGTCGCGCCGAAGAAGACCAGCGCGTCGGCGGTTGCGGAGGCCGCTGCCCTGTCCGACATGTCAGCCATTCCTCTTATCGGCCTCACGATGTCCACGCGCCGTCCGGCTGAGCTGGTCCTTCGCCGCTTGGACCACCCCCTCGGGCGTAAACCCAAACTTGCTGGCGACGTCCTTGGGCGGCGGATGTGCCGAAGGTGTGCATAGCGATCGCCGTGCCGGTCAGGCCAACGTATCGATCCCAGCCGAAGGATGCGGCTTGCTCTACGGCGACCCGCACCATGACGAGGGGCGGCAGCACGCTCTTGCGGTACTCCTGCGGCTGCCGTTCGAACAGGTCCCAGGAGGGCATGCTGACCGCGCGTGCCCGGATGCCCTGCGGGGTCAGCTGCTCGTAGGCGGCCACCACCAGTGCGACCTCGGTGCCAGTCCCCATCAGAATGACCTCAGGGTCGCCCGGCGCGGCGGCGGCGAGCACGTAGGCACCCCTGGCGACGCCTGATGCGGGTGCATATCGCGTGCGGTCCAGCGTCGGCATGGCCTGGCGGGAGAGGACGAGCACGGCAGGTTCGTGTCTGAGCTCCATGATCAGGCGCCAGGCCTCGGCCACCTCGTTCGCGTCGCCTGGCCGAAGCACGACCAGGCCCGGCATCGACCGCAGCGCAGCCAGCTGCTCGACCGGCTGGTGGGTGGGGCCGTCCTCGCCCACCCCGATCGAGTCGTGCGTGAAGAGGTAAATGACGGGGATCTCCATCAGGGCGGCCAGACGGATCGGCTGCCGCATGTACTCGCTGAAGATGAAGAAGCCGGCCCCGAAGGCGCGGATCTTGGAGAGCGAGAGCCCGTTCACGATGGCGCCCATCGCGTGCTCGCGGATGCCGAGGTGGAAGTTGCGCCCGCCCCGGTCGTCCGCGCTGAAGTCGCCGGCTCCATCGAAGGTGAGCCGCGTCTTCGTGGATGGCGCGAGGTCGGCGGCGCCGCCGATCAGCCAGGGGACGTGGCGGGCGATCGCATTCAGTACCTGGCCTGAGGCGTCACGTCCCGAGAGTCCCTTGGCGTCGCCGGGGAACGCCGGGATGTCCTGATCCCAGCCGTTCGGCAGCTGGCGCGTCTGCACACGCTCGATCTGGTCCGCCAGCTCTGGGTATTCCCGCCGGTACTCCCCCAGCTTGGCCTCCCACGCCGTCCGCAGGTCGCGGCCACGCTTGCCGATGCCTTTCGCGAAGTGTTCGCGGACGCCCTCGGGCACCAGGTACTGCGCATCCTCTGGCCATCCGTAGAAGCGCTTGGCGGTTCGCACCTCGTCTTCACCCAGCGGCTCGCCGTGTGCCTCGCGCGTGTCCTGACGGTGGGGCGCGCCGTAACCGATGTGGCTGTCGACGATGACCAGCGTCGGCCGGTCTTCCTCTCTCCGGAATACGTCGAAGGCGCGCGACACCATGTCGAGGTCATTGGCGTCGCCGACCCGGGTCACGTTCCAGCCGTAGCTCATGAAACGAGTGGCGACGTCGTCGCTAAGGTCAGTGACGTCGGGCCCTCGATCGTGATGTGGTTGTTGTCGTAGATCCAGCAGAGGTTGGCGAGCTTCAGGTGCCCGGCCACAGGCGCCGCCTCGTTCGAGACTCCCTCCATCATGCAGCCGTCTCCGGCGAGCGCGAAGACGTCGAATCCGAACATTTCAAACCCTGGCCGGTTGAAGTACGCGGCCATCCACTGCGAGGCGATCGCCATTCCCACTGAGGTCGCCACCCCCTGACCCAGCGGACCGGTGGTGGTCTCGACGCCCGACGTCCACCGATACTCGGGATGGCCAGGGCACTTGGAGTCGAGCTGGCGGAACCGCTCCAGGTCCTCCAGCTCGACCGTGGCCTTGCCCAGCGTCTCGTAGGCCGGGTCGACCGCCTGCACGCCGGTCAGATGCAGGAGTGAGTAGAGGAGCGTGGAGGCATGCCCGGCGGAGAGCACGAAGCGGTCTCGGTTCGGCCAGATCGGGTCCTGCGGGTCGAATCGCAGGAAGCGCTGCCAGAGTGCGTAGGCCACCGGGGCCATGCCCATGGGAGTGCCTGGATGCCCGGAGTTCGCTCACTGGACCGCGTCCATGCAGGGCGTGCGGATCGTGTTGACGCAGAGAACGTCCATCTGCATACCGCCGACCACGCCCCGCACAACCTCTCAGCAGCGCCTCTGTCGATGGCGAGGATATGGCGCTCATGAAACACCTCCAATCCGTGGGTACCTGCGGACCAACGCGCTGTCGGGGAGTCGTGGCAGAGTTCCCGTTCCTTGCCTGGCCCGCAGCTCCGGGATGATGTTCGTCGCCGGCTCCTTGCCCAGCTCGACGCCCGAAAGTGCTCGTCCATCGACCGACAGCGGCTGAGCAACTCTTCGAAGCGCTCGGGACCGATGGCGATCATCAGTGACAGGCCGATGGACGAGTCGTAGGAGTAGCGGCCGCCGGCCCCCGCATCTCGAACATGTTGTCGGTGTCGATGCCTGCTCCTGGGCGCCCGCCGCTCGGGACTCTTGGTAATTGGGGAATTGACGATAGGACGGGCCATCCAGGTCCTCCTATCTCAAGCTCGATGGGAGCAGCCCTCACGGCACGTCTCTCCGCTCACCACGGAACTGCAGGCCCCGGACGCACAGGTCTTCGAGCGAGTCCGGGAGGTGGGGCGACACCTGGAGCCCGGTCTCGCCCGGGTCCAGGCCGAGCAGCGTTCGCATTGCGAGCAGCGGAGCTCCCGCCGACCAGGCTTGCGGCCGTGAGGCGGTCGGGTACTGGACAGGAGACTGCCGCGGCTCCCTTGCGAAGCCGGCGAACACCTCGGGCAATCTGTAGGCGAAGAATTCGGCGGGTTCGATGATGGCCAGCGCCAGCACCGACGCCTGCTCGCGAAAGCCGTAGCGGCGGAAGCCTTCAGCGATGATCCCGGTGTCGTGTGGCCAGACGGTGCCGTTGTGGTACTCGATCGGGTTGTAGCCGCCGTCATCGGCCGACATCGTCCTGACCCCCCAGCCGCTGAACATGTCAGGATCCATCAGGCGATCGACGGTCGCCGCGGCCCGCTCCCCGTCGACGATGCCGCTCCAGAGCAGGTGGCCGATGTTGGACGTGAGGGCGTCGACCTGCCGCTTCTCACCGTCCAGAGCGTGCACGAAGTGGCCCCGACGCGCGCTCCAGAAGTCCACGTTGAAGCGGCGGCGGAGTTCGGCGGCCTCGGTTTCGAGACGGGCCGCGAGCGCCGGGTCTCCCCAGGCCAGCCGCGCCAACCGCGCCGTCCTCATGCGGGCGTCGTAAGCATAGCCCTGGACTTCGCAGAGGGCGATCGGGGGCTCCGCGATCCGGCCGTCGGCGAAGAGGCTCGAGTTCCAGGAGTCCTTCCAGCCCTGGTTGATCAACCCTGCTGGTGAGCGGGTACGGAACTCGAGGTAGCCATCACTGTCGGGGTCGCCGTATTGCCGCACCCAGCGCAGGGCCGCCCTGGCAGCCGGCTCCAGGCGCCTAACCAGCTCCAGGTCCCCGGTCCAGCGCTCGTACTCGTCCAGGAGGACGAGGAACAGCGGCGTGGCGTCGTGGGTGCCGTAGTACGGCGTGTGCGGGACCTCGCCCAGGCGCGCCAGCTCGCCGCAGCGGAGCTCGTGCAGGACCTTGCCGGGCTCGGCGTCGCGGAAGTCCTCGAACTCGGTGGCCTGCATCTCGGCCAGTGCTTCCAGCGTCGTCAGCGCCAGGTGGGGCTGGAAGGGCAGCGCCTGGTGGGAGGTGATGAGGCTATCGCGGCCGAACAGCGCCATGAACCAGGGGAGGCCGGCAGCGGGTAGAGACCAGGAGACGCTCTCGCTGGGCCGGAAGCGGAGGGCCGCCAGGTCGATGAGGCTCTGGCGATAGGTGTGGGTGAGGGTGTCATGCCCGGTTCGCAGCCGGGGTGCGTCATCGAACCACTCGTCAAGACTCAGCGGCATCTTGGGCCTCGGTCTGTCGAATGCCGCGCAGCCGTGCCCCGGGCCAAAGACCTTCCCGTCGACAACCGTCGAGACCTCGATACAGCAGCGCCAGGAGTCCCGTGGCGCGAGTTCGATGTCGAAGCGGGCGCGGTCTGCGGACAGCTCGCCTGCGGCACCGAACGCCACGATGGTGCCACGGCCGAAGCCGTCCCGCCGGTAGCTGAACGTGACCCGGTCGGCGCCGACCTCAGCGCTGGTCGTCCCGCGCTTCGGCCGTGGGTTCTTGACCTCGAAGAGGTCGGCGAAGTCGGCTCCGAAGCGCAGCTCCAGCTCCAGACGGGCAGGCTGGGAGCTGTTGTTGGTGACGATCAGATCCTCGTGGACCCCGTCAGAGACGAACCGGTCTCGTCTCACCGTCACTGTGGGGTTCTTGCCGACTCGCGCCCGAGCCAGGGTCGCGTGAATGCTGGCCGAGTAGTAGTCGACCGTGCCGCTGCTCAGCACCTTGAGCGGCTCCCCGTCTGCCAGCAATTGCCAGGTCGAGAGGTGCCGCATGTCGGCGAAGAAGTAGCCGCTGGCGTCCGCCCCCGGCTCGACGTCACCGCTGCGCGACGAGACGAAGAAGGTGCTGCCGTCGAGGACGACGAGTGCCTCAGCCACGATCGCTTCTACGCAAAGCTATGAGCGAAGACGGTGAAGGCCAGCAGGAAAGCGAGGCCGATCGCCGCGAAGAGCGCGGCGAAGAACGTGCGCGACGCCCTCTCGCTCACCCGGCCCTGCAGGCGCGTGCCGACGAAGGCGCCCATGATCGCGCCTGGCACGGCCCACCCGATCAGGTTCCAGGGAATCGCGCCCACGCCGCCCTCCTTCAGCAGCTCGATCAGGTGGGTGGCGGCGGCGCCGACTACCGTCCCAGCCACGATCACCGTCGAGGTGGCGGCCGCAACCGGGACCGGGAAGCGCGACCGTCTCACCAGCGCCGGTAGTGTGGCCTCGCCGACTCCGGTCGAGATCATCCCGGCGACGAGGGCTCCGCCGCCGGAGAGCACGCGCTGCAGCCGCAGGCCATGGGCGCAGAAGTCGTAGACCTTGCCGCTTGCGGCCTTGATCCGCCGGTGCTCACCTTGCGAGCAGGGCGCGTGAACGTGCTCGGACTCGGCAACGATCAGGACTGGCGGAGGCTGGTCGGGAGCTCCGATCAGTCCCGACCAGCGGGCCACCGCGCCGGAAGCCCCGCCGACCGGGCGGATCGGCGCGCCGGCCGGAGCAGGCTCCGGCTTGTCGGAGACCAGCAGGTAGGCGAGGCCGAGCATGGCCACTCCGTAGCCGATCTTCAGGATCAGGACCGGGACGAACAACGCGACGATCGAGCCAAGGGCGCCCAGTGGCAGCGTGATCAGGATCATCGACCTGGCGGTCTTGACATCTACCAGGCGCAGCTTCATATAGCGGTAGAGACCGGTGCCGAAGCCCGAGCTCTCGAGGAAGAGGGACGTGGCAATTGCGGCCAGCGTGGTCAGCCGTGGCACGCCGAACAAGGGGAATCCGATCAGGAACGTCGGGGTCAGCAGCGCGGCGCCGCTGATGCCGCTGAACATCGCCACCGACGCGATCACGACGCAGACCGGCAGCATGAACCAGTACACGGTCCAGTCCATCTAGACTCCTACCGGAACTGCCACGATGTCGGACGTGGCAAAGATGGGCGCTGTCTCGAGACCGAGCCGCTGGTAGACCTGAGCGGGCACCGATATGTCCGCGATGTACAGATCACCGACCCACTCCCGTGCCCCGAGCCGCGCCAGCCCGGTCTTGGGCAGGGCCAGGCTCAGGGTCGTCGCGGCTCTGATCGTTGGATCGAAGGCCTGGCCCGAGTCGCCATCCAGCCCAGAGGGGACGTCCAGGGCGATGACGGGAGCGTGAGCGCGGTTGGCCGCCCGGATGAGGGATGCGATCGGTTCGCGGGGTGGCCCCTGGAGGCTGTAGCCGATCAGAGCGTCGAGGATCGCGTCGGCACGCTTCAGCGCGTCGGGCGAGAACTGCTTCGGAGTCCACACCGGGACTCCCATGCAGTCGAGGATCTCCAGTTGATGAGCGGGGACCCCCCGAACCTGATCCCTGGGCTGGCCCAGAACCACCGAGGCTGAGGCGCCCCAGATGGTGAGGCGCCGCGCCGCGACGAGGCCTCCGCCGCTGTTTCCGCCGCTTCCAGCCAGCACCACGACCTGTCGCCCGATCAACTCCCCGCCCAGCCAAGTGCGTGTATGGGCGGCCAGGCACCGCCCGGCATTCTCCATCATCTGCAGCAGCTCGATGTGGAGTTCGTCGACCATGATCCGGTCGACCTCGCGCATCTGCTCCACGCTCACGGTCGGGATCACGCTCACGATGTCCCCACTCCAGGACCGTCACAGATCCGCGTACACCGGTCTGTGACGCCCATCACAGTACTGGCGGCTCTGGCGCGTGATCCTCCTGATGACTGAGAACGTCGATGTAGTGGTGATCGGCATGGGACCTGGGGGCGAGGATGCAGCTGGGTCGTTGGCCGAGGCCGGGTTGAGAGTGGTCGGCATCGAGAGGACCCTCGTGGGAGGCGAGTGCCCTACTGGGGTTGCGTGCCGAGCAAGATGATGATTCGCGCCGCCGATCTGCTGGCCGAGGCTCGCCGCATACCAGGCATCGCAGGCGTGGCTTCTGTCACGCCGGATTGGAGTCCCGTCGCACAACGGATCCGCGAGCAGGCGACCGACAACTGGGACGACAGGGTGGCTGTCGACCGCTTCGAGAGCAAAGGCGGCGTCTTTGTGCGAGGCCGTGGCGCGCTCGCCGAACACGGCAAAGTGACGGTCAACGGCGTGACGTACGCCGCCTCGCGCGGGATCGTCATCGCAACCGGCACGTCAGCCCTCCATCCCTCCGGTTCGAGGGCTCGATCGACTGCCCTACTGGACCAACCACGAGGCCAGCGAGGCGGACAGCCTACCGGCCTCATTGATCGTGCTGGGCGGGGGCGCGGTTGGTCTGGAGCTGGGCCAAGTCTTTCCACGGTTCGGAGTTGCGGTCACGATCACCCGGACCGTCACCGTCGTCGACCAGGCGCCGCCGCCGTGTAACAGCAGCCCGTCTCCCTGGCCGGCGCTGGGCTACGACAACCTGTTCGGCAACATGACCGGGGGCGAGGTCAGGACGGAGCACATCATCATGGGCAGCCCGGCGCCGGCCGGCGGCTCGGTCGTCACGTTCACCAGCTCGGACCCGTCGGTCCTCTCCGCGCCCGCGCCCGTGACGATCCCGGCGGGCCTCCAGGGCGCGACGGTCCAGATCGTCACGCACCCGGTGAGCGGCAACGCGATCGCGACGCTCACCACGGCGGCGAATGGGAACACGCTCTCGACCTCGGTCGGCGTCTACCCACCACCGCCCAACGACCCCGAGACAGTGACGATCACGTATGCGCAGTACGACAGCAGCACACATGAACTCCTGCTCAGGGCGGGTGACCCGAACTACGGAGGGGTCGCCCTCCTGACCGTATTCAATGCCTCGACGGGCAATGTCATCGGCACCATGAACCGCCTCGGCGGTGGGGGATTCGGCGTGGTCCTCCCCTCGGCAACCAACCCCGGGACGATCCGCGTCGTGAGCAGCATCACGGGGGCGCAGGCGACGGCGACCGTCGCTTAGCCCCATCGTCCGGCTCGCGAGCGCCGAAGGCTCGCACGTAACGGACGTCACAGGGCCGGCGCCGCCCAATGACGAGAGTGACAGCGAGGGCGGCGCCGGCGACGCGTCCGCACGGACCCGCTGCTGCTCGCGACGACCCGATGAACTCCCCACACGTGCCGAACAGGACCCTCCGGATGCCTTGCTTCGTCGAGGCGGACCGCGGAGCGTCATCCCCGCCTCGCGCGCGCCCAGGCCCCTAAGGCGAGGATTGCCGCAAGGAACACCAGAGCCGCGGCTCCCATCACGAAGCCGTGAGCCGCGAGCCAGCCACCAGCACCGGTGGCTACTACGAAACCGAGGAGCAGCGGCCCGGCACAGCAGACCACGACCAGGATCGCAGCCGCCGGCGCTGCCCACCCGCTATCTGACGCCCGCGATGCTGAGGTAATTGGGCGGCTGCCGGGGCGGTCTGGCAGTTCGACCCCTCGCTTGCCTTCCATCAAACCCAGTCTGGTCCGATCCGAGTGCATGTCGCCAGCCGCTCCGCTACCGGTGACATCGCGGCAAGGGCTCGATCCAGGACTCCATCGAGGCCGTCTAGCGCCAGCCGGTAGACGATCTCCTTGCCTCGGCGTTCGGTCTCGACGAAGCCGCAATGACGCAAGCAGGCGAGATGCGTGCTGACGCGGGGCTGCGGTTGGTCGACCTCCGCGACCAACTCGTTCACGGT
>Ga0070699_100000301_pt1 | contig 47806 bp, 54 predicted proteins | sample KBSK1503metaG_FD_65473 | JGI IMG/M metagenome (GOLD analysis project Ga0070699, IMG submission 65473) | Corn, switchgrass and miscanthus rhizosphere microbial communities from Kellogg Biological Station, Michigan, USA - KBS K1-50-3 metaG | ecosystem: Host-associated > Plants > Roots >... | reverse complement strand
GTCATCGTTTGCCATGGCGCGTAATGATACGTTGGAACCTCGGGAGTATCACGGGGGATCGGGCGCAAAAACGATCGGCCCCGGCAGCTCGCGCGGCCGGGGCCACAATGGAAAGGCGGCAGTCGCGCCGAACGCGATCTGCCGCCGAGTACTGAGATTGGCGATTAGCCGTTGGTCAACGTCAAGGTCAGAAGCGCGGTCTTCCCGAATCCCTTGATCGTGTAGCCGGTGGTTGCGACCGGATTCGCACCGAAAATGCCCGCCGCCGCAGGGTCTGCCGCCCAGACTGCCGCGTCGTTTGCACCGGTGAAGGGGTTCTTGGGCCACACACCGCCCGGAAGATTCGCCAACACCGCAGCGTTGTCCGCGGCCACCGGATAGGTACCGGTGTTCTTCACCGCGAAGTCTTCGATCGCCAGCTGGAAGGTGTGCATGTTGGCCTTCACGCTGGATTCGCGCGCACGATCCTGCATGGCGACGAAGTTCGGAATCGCTATGGCCGCCAAGATTCCGATGATCACGACGACGATCATCAGCTCGATGAGTGTGAAGCCTTTTGAGTTCCGTAACATGGGGTCCGACCTCCTACCGGGATGTGATCGTCCTGGACCCAAAATAGGGTCCGGTGAGGCGCTCGAGAAGGAACTGGGAGCAACTGACATGCCCGATACGCGGCACCGCCCCAAAGAACGTCACCGCTTGAACTTCCGCAGGAGACGTCGGCCTAGCCAGACGGTGGTGACGCGGCCTTCGTGCAGGATGCACGGGCTGGGGTATCCATTCTGAGTGTTGCCCGATTCGAGGAGATCCGGTCTGCGCGCCGGCCAATACGCGTCAGCTGTGGGACTCGTTACAAAATCGCCCCACGCGGAGTAACCCGCGTGGGGCGACCGGTCTTACTTTGCGGAACTTCGAGGCAACGCTGCACCAAGCCTGTATTAATGAGCCCCCACCTGCACACCCTTGGCGGCCGCTTGGATGAGCGCCGCCACGGCTCGCGGCTTCGACACATAGATTGCGTGGCTGCCCTTCTCCTCGACGACCGTCGAACCGGCGCGCTTGGACATGCCGCGCTGCGCGTCAGGCGGAATCATCATGTCTTCGGTTGCCACCAGGTACCAACTCGGCTTGTTCTTCCACGCCGGCACGCTGATGGCGCCCCGGAGAGCCTCGACGCCCCACGGCACCTGCGAGTCGGCCATGAAGGCGGCTCTTTCATCGTCCACATCCGCCGCGAAGGAGGCCTGGAACTTCGCCCTGTCGAGAAACAAATAACCATTTCGAGGCGGCAGGATCGGCGGCACGGGGGCGCCAGGCGGAGGATTCTGGATGAGCGAGTCCACGGACTCGCCCTTGTCCGGAGCGAAGGCTGCGATGTAGACGAGCCCCGCAACCCTTGGGTCGTTGCCGGCTTCGGTTACGACAACTCCGCCATAGGAGTGGCCGACAAGAATTGCGGGGCCGTCCAGCCCATCCAGGACGAGCTTCGTGGCCGCCACGTCGCCGGCGAGCGATTCGGTCGAATTCTGGACAATTGCAACATTGTGACCGTCCTTCTTGAGGATCTTGTACACGCCCTCCCAGCCGGCGCCGTCCACGAAGCCACCGTGCACCAGCACCACGTTCAACGCGTTTGTTCCCTTCATAGCAGCCTCCTCTTCCTGAGTGCGTAGGCCCACCACACACCTCCCCGCACCACGTTCAAAAAGCTACCGCTCGGCTCCGGGGCGGTCAAGGCTCGGGTCCCGTACACCCGCGTCCCGGGGACGAGAAATTCCGTACCCATTGCGGTGCTTGCAGTAAGCGCCACTTCCCAGTAGCGTCGTACGATGCTTGAAGCATGGCGCCGTGAAGCCTAGGCAGGCCAAGCCTCGAACTGCCACGAAGGCGTCAGCCGGGCGGGCGACCCCGAGGCCGCCACGCGTCGGCTCGATCGTACTTGCCCTCGCGGCGCTCGCCGCGATCACGTTCGGTGCCTACGTGGGCGCGTTCGACAATGCGTTCGTGCAGTGGGACGACCCTATCTACGTCGGCGAGAATCCCTTCGTTCTGCAAAAGCGCTACGACGTTCTGAGCCGGGGTGTCTTCGGCACCAACTATCATCCCCTTACGATGTATTCCTATGCGCTGAACGTCTCGAGCCCGCTTTCCCCGCGACCGTTCATCGTGACAAACGTGGTCCTCCACACCTTGAATACAGGCCTCGTATTCTGGCTGACCTTCCTGCTTTCTCGCCGGCGCCTGACCGTCGCGTTTCTCGCCGCACTCCTCTTCGGAATCCATCCAATGCACGTGGAATCGGTGGCGTGGATCTCGGAGCGGAAGGACGTGCTCTACGTCTTCTTCTTGCTAGCTGGCGCGATCGCCTACTGGCAGTACCTCGAGAAACGCACCTGGGCGCGGCTTGGCCTGACCTTCGCGTTGTTCCTCCTCTCCTGCCTATCGAAGGGAATGGCGGTTGTCTTCCCGATCCTCATGTTGCTGCTCGACTACTGGGCACGGCGCCCCATTCTCGAGCGACGAGCCATCCTCGAGAAGGTTCCCTTTTTCGCGACATCACTCCTCTTCGGTCTGATCGCCATCAACGTTCAATCCGCAGGAGATTTCCATGGTCTCCTCACGCCGAGCTCTGACGGACTTCGGGCACTCCCGGAGACGGCGCCCTATTCGACGTTCCACCGGATCATTTTCCCTACGTACGGGCATTTGATGTACGTGTGGAAATTGTTCGTGCCCGTCCATCTCTCCGGGCTTTACCCCTACCCCGTCACGCCCGCAGAGACAAATCACCCCAAATTTGTTTTTGCATTTCTATTCTTCCTCGCGACGCTCGCACTGGCGGCCTGGGCTGCCCGTAGGACGAGGGTTCTCGCGTTCGGCATCGGTTGGTATCTCGCCTGCATCGTTCCAGTTCTGCAGTGGATCCCGGTCGGTTCGGCGATCATGGCGGACCGGTACACCTATCTCTCCTACTTCGGCCTCCTATTCGTTCTAGCCGTGGGGATCGGCTCGCTCTTCGAAAGGTACCGGGCGATGACGGCCATCCTGTCGGCCGGGCTGGCGATTGTCATCGCGCTCCTATTCATCCAGACCAGACAGCAGGTCGAGACGTGGAGGGACAGCGAGGCGCTTTGGGGCAACGTGATCCGCAACTTCCCGAGATGCGAACTGGCTTACATCTCGCGCGGGAGCAGCCGCGGCAAGGCCGGTCAGATAGAAGGAGCGATGGCCGATCTGCAGACCGCCTTGAGACTCGGTTCCCGAAGACCGGAGATGTACGACGGACTTGGGAATGCTTACGCGAGCATCGGCAAACCGGACTCGGCGGTGCTGATGTTCGACCTGGCGTTGAAGGACCGGCCGAACGCCGGTCGCACGTACTACAATCGCGCGATTGCCCACCTGATCGCGGTTCATCCTCGAGAGGCACTCGCCGATCTCGAGAAGGCGAACGAACTGACGCCGCTCCAGGTCCCGTCCTTGCACTATCTACGCGGGAACGCGTACATGCAGCTGGCGATGTACTCCGAGGCGATCGCGGAGTTCGACCGCGCCATTGCGGCGGGGCAGCGTGTCAGTGATTCCCTTTACAACCGGGGCGTCTGCAAACTGCGCATGGGGGACACAGCCGGCGCCATGGCGGACTTCCGCGAGACGCTCCGGCTCGATCCGCAAAACGCGCTCGCCGCCGAACAATTGCGGGCGATGGGCAAGTTGTGAACCAGGAGACGGCCCCTGGCCGGACCGCCTGGCAGGCAGAAAGGACGCAGAAACGGAAACGGGCGGGATCGCTCCCGCCCGTTCCGCACATCCGCCGCGACATCCGGCAGGATCCGCCGGAGGCGCCCTACAAGACCAAGGCGCCTGTTCGGATCATGTAGGCGAGCTTGGCCCGTTGTTCCTGGTTCAAGAGCGCGTGCATTCGCGTCAAAGCTCGAACAACTTCAGCTTGGAGCGTTTCGGCGCTCTTCGCGCGTGACGAAGCGCCGGCCCTTGCCTTTGACTCATCGAAGGCTTCGGCGCCTACCGCCTCAGCGAATGCGGTAAGGGCACGCCGATCGTCCACGGAGGCCTGCGCCCGTTCGGTCTTGAGTTCGTCGAGGATCGTCGCCAACTCGGTGATCTGAGCCTCGCTCAGTCCCAGTTTCCAGGCGAGGAATCGGAGCGGCCGTCGCACGCCAAATCCGCCTCCTCCAAACAACGCCTGCATTTCTTCTCTGACTTCGTGGGCGGCGGGTCCGCCGCCTACGTGGGCCCCGCAGTGCACTCCGCGGTTACCAGGCTTCCACCAATGCATCGTCGCTGCACGCATCGCTTCTCCTCTGCCGGGGCTGGTCGCTCCCGGCGGTTCTCGGTCGTGGGCACGATGCCTCACGCCGTCTCTATTTGGACGAGGGTTCACCCTCTCCCGATTCAAGATTTGCGAGGTCGAAGATGCGCCCGCTACGGCACCGGCGGCGCGCCTTTGCTAGGTCCACTCATCGTGCTGCGAAAGCGAGAACGCGGTACTCCGCCAGTTGTAGCGCGCCTTCCCCGGCGGAGGGATCCAATCCGGAATCGGCATGAGTAGGTACTCAGAAAGTGCCTCGAGGTAGGGGGTATAGAGGCCGCGTAGTTCTTGGAAGCGCGCCTCCGCCTCCGGCCCGGCCTCCGTGGGCACCCCCACCCCCTCGAGCCATGCGCGCAGCTCCGCGATCCCCTTCGGTGTGGGTTCCGTGTGTGGCCGCAGCCGGAATACCTGGGCCACATCAACGAGTGTGTGCCGGCAGATCGCAAACGTGAGGCGCGCCTGGAACGGATCGACACCCCGCACGCAGGTACCCGCGAGCGCGGAGGCGTCCAGAACGGTGCCGAGCGAGGCGAGCCACGACTGGTTGTCGTGCTGGGATCGGAAGAACGCTAACGTCGGGTAGGAGAGATGGCTTTCAAGGATCTCCGCCGCGGTCAGTTCCCAGTCGCGGAAGAGGCGGTCCAGCTCGACGTTCGGTTCTCGACTCTCGAATGCAAGCTTCAGGATCAGGCCGGCCGCCGGGGGCGATCCCGCCCACTGGTCGAGCATCGTGATGCGGGCTTCCCGCCGCGAGAAGAATTGATAGAGGACGGGGACGTACGCGATCACGAGAGCTAGAAAGCCGAAACCGATTCCCGCTTCCATCACCGTGAGGAGTCGCGCGAGCGTCGTCGTAGGGACCACGTCGCCGAGCCCCAGCGTAAAGAAGGTGGTCCCGCTCATATAGAGGTCCGCGGCGAACCCGGCGAGGCCGGGCGGCGAGGCTAGGCGCGTTCCATGCGCCCACTGGAGCGCTGCGAACGCGACGATGAGCCCCGTCGCCCAGACGCCGAACAACACGATCAGGCCGAGCTGCGCGTAGAAACTCAGGAAGATTTCCCGCTTGCCTGGCGAACGGAATCTGCGGGCAAGTGCCTTCCACGCCATCCAAAGGTTCCGCAGGACGAGGCGCGACAGGCGAATGTCTCCCGGAAGTCGGCGCGGGAGGAGAATCGTCTCGTACGCATCCCACAGAACAGTGGCGAGAAGGAGAAGACCAAAGGCGCCGGCGAATAGGGTCATCGTCGCGTCGACAAGTCTACTCAGTGTTTGACTTCGAACATCACCGATCCGGTCGCGTGGTCCAAGACGAGAAGGATCTTCCAGACTCCGGGTTTACCCGCCGCTGCGACGAACGAGCCCTTTTGGGACAGGCTCTTCGAGTGGACGATGATGCCGGCCGCGTCGCGCACTTCGATCCGGGCGACCCCCGATTTGACGGTCGAAGCCTGTCGGACCGTCGCTTTGCCCATGGCGTTGATCCACTCGTACCGACGCCGGTTCGTGATGTTCTCCATGGAGCCGATGCGCAGGCTGAAGATGCCCGGCTCGTTCAGGACCGTGAGTTCCCGGCTCACCTTCCGGGTCGAGGCGCACCCCGAAAGGAGCAGCACGACGGCGAGGATGGGAAGGATTCTCACTAGGTCTCCTGGTCGCGGGTTCGGGCGTACCGGGCTCATGCCCGGAGTCTCGCCCAAGCGTTTCCCGAATTCCACAGCATTGAAAGGGGCGACTCGTAGCCGTGCGAACGGCCTCAGCAGTTCACGCTGCCGGGGCCCCTATCTAGATTGTGTCGCTGTGGCGCACCGCCCTATGATCAACCCTGATGAAAATGCGCAGAACCGGTGCCCACCGCATCCGCGCACTAGATCCGCAGTCGCGCGCTGAAGTAGAACTGGTCGCCTCTCGCATGCGTCAGACCCTAGTCGAGGTCCTGGGCGAAGAGGTTGGCGGCAGCCTGTACACCATGGACTGGTTGATTCAGCGTGTGTTGTGGCATCTGGATCCGAGTCAGTGCGTCGGTCAGGTCTTCTTGTCGGAGGATAGCGGAGGCCACATCACCGGCCACACCATCGTGCGAATCGAGCTCGACCAGGCTGGGAATGAGATCGGACTCTTCTCCACTTTCTTTGTGGAGCCTGGATCGAGGAACAAAGCGGTTGCCACGAGCTTCGTCGCTCACGGAGAGAAGTGGATGTTGGATCATGGAATGATCACCGCCGTGACCTATACGGCTGAAACCAACGATAGGCTCAAGAGGCTTCTGGTCGGACTTGGCTATCAAGCCGTCGCCGCTTCGGACCAGATGATTGCCTTATCGAAGTCCTTGGTAGACCCGTCGCGCGTACGATGATCGACGGTACCGAGCGATCTCTAGGCGGCTGCCCATCACGAGTCGCCGGCCGAGTCTTGATCATCGGGGCCCGTCCTGTCCGGCAAGAAGATCGCTCGCGCAGGGCCCGCCAGCTCCACGCGCAAGGAAGCCGCGGGTGGCAACGCTTCGGGCGCGAGCCAGCCCTTCGCGATCATCGCGCGGCCGATGAAGTGCATCTGCTCCTTCACGTAGCGGCGCGCGGTGCCATCGGAACCAAAACGCCAGCGCCAGCGGCCCGGAGACGGAATGACCGTCGCGAGAAACAATGACTGATCGAGTGTGAGGTCGCGCGCGTCGCGATCGAAGTAGAAGCGCGCGGCTTCGTCGGCGCCGTGGATCCCCGGGCCCCACTCGATGATGTTCAGGTAGATCTCGAGCAAGCGCTCCTTCGAGACACCGGTGAGGTGCTCGAGAATCCAGGCCAGCACGATCTCCTGGCCCTTGCGAGAGAGCGTGCGCGCGTGGCCCGTGTAGAGATTGCGCGCGAGCTGCATCGTGATCGTGCCTGCCCCGCGCCGAAAGGCGCCGGCCTTGAGGTTCTCGGCAATCGCCTGTTTCATCGCCTCGGTGTTGAACCCGCGATGGCGAAAGAACCCGCCGTCCTCGTTCGTGACGACCGCATGGACCAGGTCGGGCGAGATTGCATCGAGCGCCCGGAAATGCGGGTTGTTCCCCGACAGCTCCCGGAACGCCCGGGCGCTGCGCGGCAGCAGGACGACGGCGACGAACGGCTGGTTGAGCCCGAGCAACCGCAGGCGGCTCCGGGCAGGATCGAGCATCAACCCGTGCGGGACGACGTCCGCTTCGAATTGCACGCTATCCGGCCGCTCGAGATCGAGGTCGAGCGCCACGCGGTAGTCCCACGAACCGCGGACCCCAACGTCGAGCAACGGCCCGAGCACCGCCGGCGGCAGACTGCCCTTGATCCGCTCCTCGGTCAGGCTGTCCGCGCGCACGGAGAGGTGAACGACCGGCCCGCGGCTCGCGAACCGGCCGTCGATCCGGAGCGGCAGCCGGCCGATCGTGAGGCGCGTGCCATCGCCGATGGTGACAAGACCGCGGCGATAGCCCTGGTGGAGGCTACCTTCCGCGGTCACGAGTAGCGTATCCGTGCGCGCGCGAGTCGAATCCGCGATCAGGAGTCGGGCCCAGCCGCGGATGCGATCCTCACGGTCGTAGGTGAACATCGCACGGAACGGCACCCCGCGTTCGAACTGGAGCGAGCCGGTCGTCGAGAATCGAATGCCATCCGGGGCCGGCTTGAGGTCGAGCCGCGCGATCCGGAGTCCTCTGATCGACGCGTCCTCGCCGTCTCCGGTCGAAATCTCGACGTCGTTCAACTCAAGTCGCGGTAGCCGGCGGGCGGGAGCGGACAGGAGTCGTACCCACGATTCGGCCGATTGCCGGAGCCGTGCCGCGCGGGCCGGATTTTCCGTGGAGGTGCGGTCATCCGGCATGAGCGTGTCGAACTCCGCCGCATGGCGCGCCGGCAGGCGGATCTGTGCTTGCCAAAGGCCGAGGCTCCCGGCACGTGGGCGCAAGCTCCAGAGAGAGCCGAGGTCGAGCGCGACTGCGACCGAGTCGGCTCGGAACAGCGAGTCGGGGGCGCTGCCTTCCCGTGCACGCGCGGCGACGACCCGACTGAGGCTCACCCGCCCGAATCCGGACGCCGTGAGTTTCCGCCACGAGACCGTAAGCCCGCGGGCCCCGGCGGCCGCGCGAATGCCCCCGGCCGCGAAGTAGGCCACGATCGGCCCGAACGAGAACCCGGCGATCACGACCGCCGCGAGGACGACGAGGACAGCGCGAAGGCGCGTCGGTCTAGCCGCCGGTGCTGGTGGGAACAGGAAGCAGCCGGTACCGAGTCCCGTCGCGCTCGCGCGTCATGTAGCCCCAGTCGCAGAGCAAACGCCGGAGGAGTGCCCAGTCGCCGAAGGTATGCCCGTCGAGCAACAGCTCGTTCACCTCGCGCTCGGTGTATTCGCGTCCGGGCTCGAATCGGCCCACGAGATGGTCGATGGCCATACGCTTGATCTTCAGTTTGGCCGGCCACTGGGTCAGGCGGCCCTGCTCGTCAACAAAGGGACGAAGCTCGCGTGGTAGCAATGTGCGGTCCATGGGCTTGAGTCTAGCAGATGAACGAACGGTGGCGAATGGGCCGCGTGGACGGGCGCCCGTCATTTCATCCCCCACATGGGGAGTCAACCTTACTGTGCGTGCGCGTATCTCTCCCAGCACGGGACCCTGTCCCGCCCCCCCTCCTGAAACGGTTGCCCGAAAGGCTCTTCTGATGACCCGATACTCGCGAACCGTTCGCCGTGTGCTCGCCTTTGGCCTCTGCGTGACCTTGGCGCTGGTCGTGGCGGCCAGCCCGTCGCGTGCCTCCGCCAAGGAACCGAAGGGGGCGGCTACCCCGGCCGCCATCACCTTCGACGAAGCGAACAAGCATTACCAAGCGCAGGACTGGCCCGCGGCGGCGGCGGCCTTCGAGAAGGTGGTGGCGCGGGAGCCTGAGAACGTTCGCGCATGGTACCGGCTCGGCGTCTCGTATCAGAAGCTGGAGCGTTATGAGCCCGCGATCGCGGCCTATCGGCGAGCCGAGGCGATCGGGCACAACCCGACCGTCATGTACAACCTCGCCACCGCCTACTCGCGGGCCGGGAGCGCCGACAGCGCTTTCGCCTGGCTCGGGCGCGCCGTAGACGGGGGGTTCGTCCAGCCCGACCGGCTCGAGGCGGACGCCGATTTCACGCCGATCCGCACCGACGCCCGCTTCGCTTCTACGGTCGAGCGAGTCCGGCGCGCCGCGACGCCTTGCGCCTACTCCGTCGAGGCGCGCCAGTTCGACTTCTGGGTCGGATCGTGGGAGGTGCGAACCCCGCAGGGGGACTTGGCGGGAACGAACGACATCCGGCTCGGAGCGGATGGGTGCGTTCTCGTCGAGAATTGGAAGAGCTCACAGGGAGGCGGGGGCCAGAGCCTCAACTTCTACGACGCCGACGCGAAGCTCTGGCGTCAGATCTGGGTGGACGCCGGCGCCGAGGTGACCCGTTTCGAGGGGAGCTTCACCGAGGGGCAAATGCGCTTCAAGGGTGAGCGTGTCTCGAAAACGGGCGAGCGGATTCCTGTGAAGATGACCTTCACACCCCTGCCCGACGGCCGAGTCCGCCAGATGGGCGAGGTCTCAAAGGACAAAAGCAAGAGCTGGTCCGTGGAGTACGACCTCTACTACGTGCCGGTACGCCGCGACGGATGAGCGGGTCGAATCTGTTCATTTAGCCGTCGGGAGGGCCCCCCGTCCAACCCGAATGCCGTACCTGCGCTTGCCCGGCCAATACGCGGCGATGGTGTCCCCTCGAGCAAGGAGAATCGCCCCGTTCGCCTCTGCGGCGGCGGCCTCGCGCCATCCGGGGAATTTCGATGCCAGCCACATTCGCGGCGACAGGACGGTCTTACCTGAGGTCAGGTGCCAGAAGGCGAGGCACTCATCGTGAGTCCCGGATTCAAAGTCTGCCTCCAAGCCGAAGACCAGATAGTGTTCGGTGCGCCACATCGCTTCGACGTTCCAATTGTACAGCGGCGTAATCGGCTGGACGTGCCGCCCACCCTGGTAGGACTTCCAGATCATCCTCGGAGCCTCACTGCAAACCTCGCCAGCCCTGCCCCACGTAAAGGAAAGGGTATCGGCGTCGATGTAGAATCGGCGCCAGACGAGGGTTGAGCATTCGCCCTCGCCGCTCAAGTTCGGGGCGGGATCCACCGGGGCCGGCGGGCTGAATCGGGCACGGGCGACCGAGGGAATGTGATTCGAAAGATGCCACGTGCCCGTGTCGCCCGAGACGTATTCCCACCGCCATGACTCTGCGGGCCATTTCGGGGTCGCACGAGCGACGTAGTCTGATAGGCGCCCCCGTAATCCCGCGAACGAATCCGCAGATTTCGAGGCTGCGGTCCGGGCGGGATCCGCCAAGGCGACCGTGCACAGAAGCAAGACGGCGAATGTGAGTATCTCCGTTCTTCTCAATCAGCCCTTCCCGGAATGGGGAGCCACTGGGGCAGGTCCGACGTTGATGGTAAACTCCGGCTTGAAGTACCTAGGCACTGACGTGTTCAGGAGCACTTCCCCTCTTGAGTTCGCCCCGCATACAAACACTTTCGGGGGATAGACGCGATGGCAACATCGTTCGTTCCAGCGGAGTTCAAAGTCCCTGCGAAGCTGGAAACGAAGGAGTTCCGGCTGCGCATGCTCACGGTTAACGACGTGGTCAAGGACTACGACGCTGTCATGACGAGCGTACAACACCTGAAGACGATTTGGCCCGGAGGGTCTTGGCCGGTCGGCCTCACCTTCGAGCAAGACCTGATCGACCTCGGCTGGCACCAGAAAGAGTTTCAGACTCGCCGCTCCTTCGCGTACACGGTAGTCACGCCCTCCGAGTCACTGATCATCGGCTGCGTCTATATCGAGCCCACTCGGAAGCGCGGCTACGACGCGGAGGTGTACCTATGGGCCCGGCAGAGCGAGCTCGCAGGCGGGCTCGAGGATCGGCTGTATGACGCCGTAAGGGAGTGGGTGGCCGAGGAATGGCCGTTCAAGAAGGTCGCCTTCCCAGGCCGTGACATTGAGTGGGACATGTGGCGCAAGGTACCCGACGCAGACCGCTCGGTAGACTGATGAAGCGTCTTCGCACGATTGCGGGCACGACTCTCTTCTTCGGTCTCGTGGGCCCCGTGGCAGGTGGGCTGATCCTCATCGTGCCGTCGGAATTTGGATTGATCGAAGGAGTCGTAGCCTCTTACCTCCTAGGCGGTACCCCCGCGTTGCTCGCGGGGATCGCGTATGGAGCTGTTCGAGTCCGCACAAACGACTCCTTGACACGCTGGTACCTGCGCGCCCTCTGGGGCTCCATCGCGGGCGTGTTTAGCTCCCTCCTCTTCTGCATGGGGGTGTTCCTGAGCGGAACGATGCCGCCTGGGTACGGGTTCTCCCTGACGATCACGGTGCTGGGAGCCCTGGCAGGAGCTTTATGCGCAGTGCTCCTTCGCCCCAAAGAAGCCCACCGCTGCTCACCAGGCATCGTTTGACGAGACACCGCGATCACGAACGCCAGCGATTGCCTTCGCTTGTCACATCAACAGATTGAGGCCGAGAAAAACTGAGAGCTGGGCTAGGACTGCACCGAGGCCGACGAGGTTTGCCCCTCGCTTCGATGTCGAGGCGCCGCCGCCAGACGAGCCACACAATCGCATCGGCAGCAAGCGTTGACGGACCGGTGAGAAAGAAGAGGGGACCTAGGAATCCCTCGTTTCCGGTAGGGCTAAGTAGCCACAGAATCGCCTCATAGGCGTGCTCTCCCAGCCACGGGATCCGCCATATCAGCGTCGCTGGCATGAAGACGAACGGGGCGGAAATCGAGAGGGCTACGCCAATGGCAGCCCCAAGGAGGATCAACCGACAGGTAAGGCCCCTCATAATTGAGGATACGGTCTCTCCAGGCCGAGGGTTTCCCCGAACGCATTCTTCACCAGGCGAATTGGAGCCGGATCAGGCACCTGTGCCTATGATGAGTTTGAGTTCGGGTCCACGCTTCCGCGGCTCGACGTACCCCATCAGCGCCCGTGCTACCGGCGCAGCCTCATCAATGGTGGCAAACGATCGAGGGTCGGCCAGCTCGGTCGTACAGCTCCAGAAGATGCGCCAGCGATTCTCGTCGTCCATGAACTTGATCAAGACCTTCTTGGAATCCAAGAGCCCTCCATTCGCTACCGCTGATCGTCCTACTGCACAATGTTGATCGAGGTCACCGTCATCGACTCGTCCGCTACGAAGATTTCGCCAGTGGGTTCACCGTTCTCGTTCGTCACCTCACTGGACAAGTGAATTGAGTATCCCAGGTACCCCTCCCGCGAGTACCAGACCCGCACCCACTCGCCTTCGTTCACAGCCGTTCCACCCGGGTTGATGTCGATACGGTAGGCTGTCTTTCGGCCAGCCGGAGTGTTGAGGATCTCGACTCGGTCCACGCGAGCCGGCCACGGAAAGTCCGGGCGAGTGCTCCAGCTCAGCCCAACTCTCAACGGGTAGACGAGCTGACGCAATTCCAGCCCAGTCGGTTCGCCCAACTCGTTGCGGCCTACCCCCCTGCGCGCCACTTCGCGCAGGGCTACCATGCGGTCCGCCAGATGCTCAAGGGCGATGGCATGACTCCCCGTGCGGGGAATTGCCGCGAGACTCGCTCGCAAGGCAAGATTCGTATGGCCCTCAGCGGGTTGCGTCACAATCCGTCCGCCCTCAAGGACGGGCGGCGCATTGAGGAGCGTGTCCAGGGCGAAGAGTCCGTTTGCGTCTTGGCGAAGCCGCGCCCACCACGTGAACGGACCGTAGATGCCTTCGGGAATCTCGTGATGGATCTGCTCCTCCACCACGTAAGTCGTGCCCTCATGATTCGTGGTCCCGATCAGCCGGCGGGTCTCGGTGAAGTCATAGGTGAAGTCCGGCTCCGTTGGGACTCCATCCTGGATAACCCGAATCTGTCCCCCTCCCCGGTAGGCCCAGGTATTTCCGACTGAGAGTGGGTAGAAGGTGCCGGAGCCAAATCCGGCCGCATCAGCCGGGTCTACTTTCGATCCGCCCCGGGCTGAGAATCCACTCTCGTCCAGGCCCACTGGAGTTCGCACGGAGCAGCCCGTAAGTGCTGCAAGGAAAAGGGGAACAAGGAAGCTGCTGACTGGCGCAATGAGGGAGCGCGGGGTAGGCACATTTCCTCCCGGTCTCGGGGCGCTTCGCGGTAAGGGGACAGCATTTCCAACCCCAACCCGGCGACCGTGTTCCGCATCTGTGACGCTCTCGGGGCTTGGGCTGGGTGCAAGTTCCTCGGCGAGCAGAATCGCTACCTCAGTATCCTCCACAAGCTCTGCGACACGAGCGAGTAGCCTTCGCTGGATCGCAATTTGGCTTGCGAAGAGCTGGGGAGCGTTGCGGAGAAGGCGGGCCGGCTCGACGATGCCATGCACTGGTACGAGATCGGATGCAACGAGTACAAGCTCCCAACAACCTGCTGCGATCGCCTGAGGGCGCTTCACCACGCCGGACAAAAGAATCGGCACGCGCGATGACGAGCCACGCGTTCTCGAGGCGATCGTAAGGCAGCCGGGCGAATCACCTAGTGTTATTCTTCTCGGATGGACCACGAACGCGGGGAGGCGCTTCCACCACTGAGCGCGCGAAGGACAAGAGCTCTCTGGGGCGGGCTGATCATTATCTCATGCCTGCTCGTGTCGACGCGTTCGGCCTACGCCGGAAAACCAGACTCCCTAGAATTGTACGGCTCCTGGCGTTGGATTTCATCAAGTGGGGGGCTGCTCGGAGGCCGAAGTGGCCCGACGTCGTGCGGCTGCGAACGAGTGCTCACGCTGAAGCCAGAGGGGGTATATGAGTATGTCGAGAAGCATTCAGCTAATGAATACCTCCTCTGCAGCGGTGCGTTCACGATTCATAGGGCGAACGACCCGCTCTTGGCATCCCATGAAGCCTGGCGTCCGGACTTTTGGATATCGCTGGACCAATGGTGGGTGTCATACGAACACGATCTTCTCGTCCGTTTCGATGGGAGGAACCGGTTGGTTGCGTACCCCGGGGGGCCGGGTCATGGCGTGGACGACGCCTTGACGCACTGGTTTGCCCGCGCTCCAGTATCCTCCAGGAGAGACTCATCGGGGACCAGGGTGACCCGACTCCCGCTGCGTGCTCGCCCGGCGAGATCGGAAGTGGATTGGGATCCTGGTGAGGGCGAGTTCGTCTACTACGAGGACCCGCCGATCGTGATCTCCCAAGTGGCGCCAGCTCTACCAGAGGTCCCGCGCACGACGAACACCCAATACGAGGTTCTATTGCATGTACTAGTGGGCAAGGATGGTCTCGTTCGGAATGTGAAGATCATCCGCGGGGTCAACGGGTTGAACGAACTAGCTGTAGATGCCGTCAAGAAGTGGACTTTCAAGCCAGCCCGGAGCAACAACAAACCGGTCGCTGTTTGGATCGAAATACCTATTCACTTCCAGCTGTAGGCGCTGGCTCGCGCATCACCTCCTAGCCAAGTCTGCCCCGCGGCCTCATGGAGCCTTTGGACGCCATTTCGCGAAGTACATCCCGGTGATCTCCTGTCGGACGAGTGCCTCGGACTGGCGTGATAGGCGTGCCTTGGAGCTGGAGAAGCCCATGAAAGAGTTCTGGAAGAAGTAGTATCCCTTCCCCGCTTCCACGGTGACGTCGAGAACGCTGATGTTGCCGGTCTTCGATAGCAGCGAGTACGTGCCGGGGGCCAAGTTGAAGAACGCGTACGTGCCCGTCTTGTTCACGGCGACTATGTTGCGGTTCGCGTAGAGACGGTACTGCCCTCCGCGCCCGGCGTCGCCGAAGTCGACCGTGGGAGCGGCAATCACAACAAGCGCTGATTCCGGATGCACCTCGGGAATCGTCGGGCGATTCTCCTTTAATACGGTCACTTCGTAGTCATCGCTGAACGGCCCCGTCTCCTCCCTCGGCACTTCATGCTGTTTCTCTGCAAAGTGCACTTCCTCGACGGTGGAAGGGAGCAATCGCGTCAGAAGGGCAATGACGTCGCCCGCTTGATCTTCACCCACTTCCAGCAAGTATGATTTCGAGAGGCCTCCGTCATCCGAGTAATCGATGACGCACCAGTGGTCGGTCACCGTCCCACCCTCGATCGACGCGCCGACGGCGCCCCCCAACAACCCCCCAAGACCGCCGCCGCGGCCGCCACCGCTGCCCCGCATGTGGGTCGAGACATCGAAGGTCAGCTTCTTGACCTGATTGAAGCTGATATTGAGTGGCAGGCGCTTGTTCTTCACAACGAGTCGCAGCGCGACCGTATCGATCACGAGGTCCGCGGGGGTCGTCTCCATTCGGATGTCCTTCTCGTTTCGCGATCCTCGGGACCACGCCTTATTGAAGCTAAAGGGGTTACCCTTCTCTTGAGCCAGAACCATTCCGGGGGTAGCCACCAGCAAGCCGACGAGAACGAGTAGATAGCGAGCCCATGCACACATTAAGGTCTTTCCCCTCTTTCACGACTTGGGTGACATGTACGTCCCTTGCCACGGTCGCGGCGCATGCTGAAGAAACGACTTGGGGATGGAATTCGCACGAGTCCGGGGTCATTTGGCTCCCCGAACGTAACCCATCGCGAACTGGCCGTTCGGTTGCCTCCAGAAGCCGGTCAGTCCCCGGACCTCCAATCGGTTCCCCGGCCCTTCAGGCCAGCAGAGCGTTAAACCCCTGCTACCATCCGGAATCCGATTGAGATACGCGCACAGCGGCAGTAGGATTCTTGCATGGAATCAGATCATTGTCGCCGCCAAGCGAAATCATGCCGCGCGCGACCGCGTATCGCCCAAGCAATCTCCATTTACACATTTCTGGCGTTGCTCTTCGGAGTTGGTAAGAGCGAGGCACGCCTAATCGCGTCGGGTGGCGGTGGCTACTCGCCGACTCATTACGGCGGGGATACCGGTGGCGCGTTCTCTCCGTCCGCACGGCTATCCGCTGAAATCGGAGATAATTGGACCGCAGGGATCTACGGCACCACAGTACTGTATACGGACCAAGTCGCTGTAGGGCGGGCCCGATTCACTGTGGTTGGGCCCGAGTTCCTCCGGTTTCTTTCAGCTGGACCCGTCCGCCCATTTCTACGAGCTTCCCCCGACATTGTCTTCGCGCAATGGGCTCCCCCGACAGGAACGCGGCACCTTGTCCTTGGGGCATCCCTGGGCGCGGGTGTTCGATTCAAGCCAGCGAGTGCGCTCGTGTGCGATGCGTTTGGGGCTTACCTCGTATCAGACGGCACCACCAAGAACATCTTTGATGCCCCGCCGCGCAAAATGAACGGCCTCAGTGCGTTCTATCTCGGGATCGAAGTGGGCCTCCGGCTCGGAAATCCATGACACCCGGGTGGGACGAACCCACGCGGCGCTAGTGGATCACCACGATCCGCTTGGACCGGCCAACCGCTGTACCCCCATAAGAACGCAGTTGAACGAAGTAGATTCCCGCGGATAGCCCCGTCCCATCCACATTCCACTCCGCAGTCCCCGCCTGAACGCCCTCGATTGCTTGCCTCGATACAAGGCGGCCTTGGACGTCGAAAACCTCGCACACGAAGCCGCCGCTTGGAAGACCGCCGGCTACCAATCGAAACCGTCCACCCCCCGGGTTCGGGGAGATCCGTCGAATTCCTGGGGCGCCTGCTGTGCCCATGGCGACCTCGACGTCGGTGGCTGGCGGCTCTTGGCCAAGTACGTACCTCACGTACTCCGTGTCTATTGAAAATGGCCCAGGGTGATGATCAACCAGGGTGGCGTTGGACCCTGGGTTAACGTCCCGCCATGCTGCGTAGTACTCGTCTACCGATATAGCGCGGTGTGGGGGCCCTGGGTCGTACGGTTCCAACCTAAAACGCGCATACTTCCAGGTGTCCATGAACGCCTGCGCGTTCCGAATGCCCAGCGCGTAAACGAAGTCGGCGATGCCACTCTCAAACAAAATTGATTTCGGTCCGGGACATGCCCCGAACACGTAATTGTTGTGCCGCACCAGCTTGTTATAGAACTCCGCCATGCCGTCGGCCATTCCTTCATCCCAAGCATCTTTCGCACAAAGGACCGAATCGCAGTAGTTCCCGCCGTGAGTTTCCGCTCCCGGGCAATATGCAGGATCGGGAGAGTATACATATGACTGCAAGTGGTGAGCGAACTCGTGGGCCATCGTCCAATCAGGATGAAAGTCCCCCACCTGTTGATTGTACACGGTGGGCGTAGCCGGCCAGTGGATCCCCTCGTCGTTGTGGGAGTAGTAGATCAACTGGGCACTTGGGTTCGCCGTCCAAAACCGCGTGATAGGGACGGTCGAGGGGCGCACCCCATACTGCGACGCGTAGAACTCGACTATGGGCCGGAGCATGTTTAGCGCGTACACGTGGGTTGGATCAGGTGGGGGCGTGTAGTTATATCCAGGGAATGTCTCCGCCGGTGACCAGTCAACTGACGCAGAGAGGGCATCCGTGGAGCCGTTGCCAAGTCGCATGTGCGCGAAATACGTCTCGCCAGGGAAGTCGATTCCTATACGCCAATACCAGTAGAGATTGCCACTTTCGACGTATTGCAGCGGAACGTAGACGGCCCCAGAGTCGTTAGAGTAGTAGACTTCCTGCGCATGGGTGAATGGAGACTTACTTGCCGTGACAACAATCTTGTAGCCGACGCCCGGCATTTGAACGCGAGAGGAGATGAATTGTGGCGCTGGGCTTGGAGCATTCAGAACCCGGATCGTAGTCTGGCCGTTGCCCGTCATCGAAAGGCTCGTTGCACTAAATGTGATGACATACTCTCCCGCGTGATAATACGTTGGAGCCCATTGCAGTCTGCCTTCTGTGTTGTCAGGTGTAAGTGTGAATGTGGCGGTACTACCTGAAGGGAGCCCAGCTAGGTCGGCGGCAAATGAGGATATCGGATCATCGTCTGGGTCGTCTGCGTAGGACCTGAAATCCACAAGGGCACCCTCGACCACCTCAATGAGCTGTGGGCCAATGACCGACGGCGGGTGATTACTTTCGATGATGTAGAGATCGGTTGTGTCGCTGGCGCTGTTTCCGCTGGCTTCTATGGCGGCCCACACCACGCTATAGGTTCCAGCGTCTTGGGGTCCTACGACACCGGTCAGGACTGCTCGTGACGTGCCACCTCCGAGATCTTCCACGTCCAAGGAAAGACTGGCCGGATACCCAGTTGCCTGAATGAGGGGAGCCTCGCCGTGTTCCGTGATGTCGGCCGCAAGAGTGAGAGATTCCCCTTCGATTGCTGAGGTAGATGGCGGGGCGGAAACCTCAGGAGGAAAATCGGGGGCTGCTAAACCGTTGGTGTCAAACCAGTCGGTACCGAGCTTGTAAGTGTTGTCCTGGTCCAATCCAGCGCACTGTGTGCCGAAGGAGGTGCGGAACCCATTACCGAGTTGCGTTGACTGGGCGATGGTCAGGCTTGGTGCGTCGGACATTACCGTGACAGTGATGGTCCCGAGTTCATAGACGCCCGGTTCGAGGATCGTTCCCCCTCCGCGGCCAGTGTAAAAATCAGTGTCCGAGAAACGCGTGCCTAGCGATGTACCCATCGAGGGCTGAAGATTCGAAAAGCTCCCGAAGGTAACAGTGCCGCCTTCGGCGCGGAGAATGAATGTGTAGGAGTTTAGTGTCAGGGGCTCAGGACCGGTCGAACAGACCGTATCGAACCAACTGCCGTTATAGGAAGTAGCCAGATAGACCGTTACTTGGGTCGGGACTCCTGGCAGATTCAGCCTGTCTTCTTCGGAGTTGTAACCGTCCCCGTTACTATCGAGATACATGTACTGCGCCTGGGCGCGGTCTGTAATCGTCGTGAGGGAGAGGAGCAATATTCCAAAGACGAGAACGACCCCGCCCGCACCTAGGGTGGCGCGCTGCTTTCGAGTCTTCTGTTTGTTTAGTTCCCGCATGTCCCCTCCCGCGATTCAGGAACCCGGCTGGCTTGGAGTCTCCTTATGCGAGCTGCACCTCCGGACCGCACGTCGCCGGCGTGGATCGTTACACTCGCGAAGGTGGGGGGGAATGGAGCGCCGCGACCCCATGCGGCACTGATGCGACCCTGCTACTCACTTCGGCGTGAGTCAATGAAAATTGTGGACGCGTTCACCCCGCGACCCTGCACTCCTAATGACCAGTCGCGACCGTGCCTCCCTCCGCAGACGCGCTGTACTCAAACCGATCCCTAACAACCTCAGCCGCATCAATCAGCGAGATCTCGTCCCCCCCGTTGTTCAAGCTCATGGGCCTACCGTTCCGGCGTAACGCGCGCCTCCCCGGCCGAAAGGGCCACGTCCCCGACAAACGGCCAGGTCAGCCCGCTTCGGTCCTGAAGCCGCCACCCTGTGATGGACGTCGTTGAGACACCCTTGTTCTTGATCACGACCTCCTCCGCGTCGACGTCCGACCCGGCCGGATTCGGAAGCAGACTCTCAATTACGACTGAGGACGAGGCGATCGCGCCCCCGCCCGTGAAGGTGAACTCCTGGGAGGTAGTTCCATATGTGATGGTGCACTTCCCAGCTCCGGCGTCGACCGTGGCGAGGATGGTCCCGTCCAGATCCACGGTTTCCGGGTCGGCGATGAACTGATCCGCCACGTTCCCGCCGCCTAGAGCGCCGCCTGCTAGGTACTTGTTCGTCTGGAACACAGCCGGCGGACCAGGCAGCGTGGCGTACAGATTCAGGGTCGTCTGACGAGGGTGGGCATAGTCCGCCCTATTGCCGTTCGAGATGACGATGACCTGGGGTGCCAGGTCGTGCATGAAGTCGCTCGAGGAGCTGGTGTGGGACCCGTGGTGGTCAGCCTCATAAATGACCACGCTCTTGGCCAAGTCCCGGTCCGCGATCTTCTGCTCGGTCTTGGCGTGCATGTCGCCACCGATGAAGTACCGAAACGAACCGAGCGTGATGAGGAGGGAGACGCTCATGTCGTTCTCGTCCTCTCCCGTTTGGGGATTGGCCTCCCCAATAACGACCCCGCCTGACGAGAGGCAGGTGACGGTCATTGCCGGATCCAGGGGAATGGTGTCCCCGGGCCGGATGTGGATCGCGTCCTCGCCGACCGTCCGCTGGTAGCCCTTGAAGGCCGCTTCACCCTTCTTCGAGGCAGGAAGGCAGCACTCCTTGTCGCCCCGGTCGTAGGCCTCCTTGACCTGAACTCCCGAGTCCACGAGGTCGTCGATCCCGCCGTAGTGATCCTCGTGGTAGTGGGTGCATACGAAGTAGTCGACCTTGGTGGCGCCCGCTTGGTCCATCGCTGCCTTGACCCGAGAACCCATCCCGTTCTTTCCGCTGTCCACGAGGAGGGTCTTGCCACCTGGAGCGATGAACAGCGTCGCGGCCGCCTGCTCTACGTCGATGTGGTAGATGCGGAGGGTTTGGGCGTGGGCTGAGCCACTTGCGAGCGCGAGAAAGAGCAGGAGCACCAGTGTCCTTCGCATCGATCTACCCCCGAGCTCGAGTTGCCTGAGCTTCTCGCGTATCCCCATTGAAGTCGCCTCGTTCTTAGGGAAGTCACGTGCTCCGCCCAGCCTTAGCAGATACAGAGGCTCACGAACCTCGACTCGCAGGCCGCGCATTCGAGCACAAACGTGTCGCAGTGAGTCACCCAATGAGGTGCGTACACTGGTTGCCGCGACCCGCAGTATGGGCACGCCACGCGCATCCAGCCCTTCGGAAGGGCACAGTTCGGGCATTGATACCCTTCACCTAGGGGGGCGTTACACTCGTGGCAATTTGGCTGCCTGGTCTCCTCGCGATCGACAGGCTTGCCCACATGCACATAGCTGCAAAAGGGGCAAACATAGGTGTCCATCGTCACCATTTGAGGCGTGCCGTCCGGCAGCCGGGACCTTGTCTCGTAGCGAGGAATGGGTCGACGACAGCCACCACAGGCGCGCCAGTTCGTCTTGTCAACGGGCTGCCGCTTGGTCGGAGACTGAAGCGTTCCCGGGAGCTTGTGAAACCCTCTCCGAAGAAACCCGCTCGTCCACCCCTTAACCCGATCCCCTAGCCTAGTCATGGTGCTCCTGGCGCACGCGGACGGCGCGGCTCGCGGCGTGCTACGCGGTCGAACTCAGTGCCGTGGTCAATACGTCCCGGGGGGACAAATGCCCTGTACGAATTTACTCTCCTTGATGAGTTCGTGCTGCTCTTCGCGCACCATCACGCACTCAATGAGGCCCAGTTGCTTGAGCAAGGCGATCACTTGATCAGCCTCGAGCCCTCCGACGAATGCCGCCCCGAGCTGTGCACCCGTATCCGGGCTGATCATCTGCCTCTTCCACTTGCACTCCTCGTGGAACTTCGGAGGTTTCAGCAGCAGTACGAAGACCCTTACGTAGGGGTCGCACTTTTCCGGGGGAAGATTGAATTCGATGCTGCCCAGAACCGCGCGAAAGCGGGGCTGATTCCATTGCTCGACGGCCGCGAGCAACTCCTCAATACGATTCGGCTCCTCCGCTAGAGATAGTAGTAGCTTCCCGCACTCCTGAAATCGTTCACGCGCTCCCTCCAAAGCTGACCTAGGCTCCATTGCTGCCTCCGATCGCAACCCTGCGCTGTCGCGCCATGCCAACCCTTCGCCTGCCGGACGAGAGGGGACGTGACCTGCTACCCAAACCCTGGGCTATCGCAGCACTCGTTGCAGGTAGGGCAATCCGGCCAACGACGCGGCGTCTCGCGCATCGACCGCGACTCGCGAGCCGTAGCCGAGGAATGCGTACCCCCTTCCCGTGACCGCACCTTTCACTACTGCACTTGCCCCGCCTGTGTACTCGAAGACCACGCGGCCGTTTACGGCATTCGACTCATTCGCGCGCTGGTGCAGTGTTTGAGTCCGCAACTGCTCCCGCTTTTCACCGCAGCACGTCATGTCGTTTCCTCCCCCTCATGAAGCGGGTGGCGGGCTGTGAGTGTTCATGCCCTGCTCGTGCGCCGTGAGACGCTCGAGAAGGATCGCGCCAGCCGACAGCGCGGGCCAGAGGAGAAGCCGCTCCGTCCACTCGCTTCCGAGAGACAGCGCGAACGGAGCGGCGATCCACAGACTTAAACAGTGGAAACAATCGAGCAGGCCGCCCCAGAGTCCTGTGCCCGCGAGCCGACGAAGGCGGATGACCGCATCCCACGGTCCGTCCTCTGCAAACAGGAGGTGCGTGATGCGCCAGACCGCCAGCGCTCCGAGCACGAACCAGTAGTACTCCACTCGACTGCCCTCTCTTCACTTCTTCGGCGCAGGCTCCAGGCAAAAACCGACGTCGTAGGACATGTACAGCAGATAGCCCCGGCTATCGTAGTTCGTCCTGTCCCTTGCAACGAGCCGGATTATGTACCCACACGGATCCATCCCATGGGTGTCCAGAGTCCAACTCCCCGCCTCTCCGGTGGTAGGCACCTGTAACGGGTACGATCGGCTAGAAGGGGTCGGCGTGACGCCGTTGGCCGGGCCCGCCGGGATCACGGTCAGTGACAAGTCATTGAAATGCTGGTTCGGAGACGTGATTCCTGGGTCATGCACTTCGTAGTTCCCGGTAATGATCGATCCCACGGGGAACTTACCGCAGGCGACCGCCGGCAGCGGGTTTCCGTTAAGCGTTGCGCCGGTGACTGTCAAAGGCGGGTTTGCCTCGATTTGCACCTGGGTCGCGCCAGGGCCGGCCGGCCCGGACGGACGCGTGTTGTCGACACGCAGGCGCACGAGCTGGACCCCGGGGAAAAGAACTGGGCCGGACGGGTCCTTCGCCGTCAGGCGGAGCCACCAGAGGCCCTCCATCGACGGGTTTGTGAACCAGCTCGCCAGCTTGTCGACGACGAGGAAACGCTGGTTTGGCCCTTTGATGTCTTCTAGATATGGGTACCACCCTGGTCCGAAACCGTCGCCATCATCGGTCGGCGTCAGAGTGACGTCGCAGACGACCTCTCCAGGGGCGCACATCTGCGGCACGCCGCTAAGCCACTCCGACACCTTAACGACGATCGGGTTCGCTAGCGGCGTCCAGCTGTCGAACGGCGGGGGGCCGAAGACCTCGATGCGGTACTTGAAGGGCGCCGCGCCGCCGCCGAAGCTGTTCGGCGGATCCCCGATCCGTCCAGTGATTGTCACCTCCCCACCAAACGGGCTGTCCAGGACCGAAAAGAATCCGATGTTGGCCGCCCCAGTTGCCAGGCCGCTCGCCGTATTGATGTCGTTTACTCCAATGTCGCCCACGGTCTCTATGAGCGGGATGTGTCCCTCAAGCGTCCCCGGGCGAATCTGAATCTGGCACTCTTCGCGATTACCCCAGACCGGAACGTAATTCGGATTCGTCGGCGGCGGAGGCGTCGCCCACGAGAGAATCCCACGGAGACGTACGACCCGCGGGCCGATCTCGCAGGGAACGCGGAACTTTGACAGGTCTGTCTTCAGAAACACGGCGTACTGAACATCCTCGTCCGGGATGGACTTGAGATCGAATACGTTGACGGTCGCAGTCCCGCGGTATTGGAAGCCCGTGCCGTCGTTGAAGTCGATCCAGAACGCGACGTATTCGATCGAACCGTCGCTGCACAGTGAGCCGCTGTAGCCGCTGGACTTCTTGACTGTCAGCACGGCTTCGATGAGGTCGGCTTCGGGGTAGAGCCCCACGCACCGCAGCTCCTCGAAACTCGTGTCGCCGTCGGTCGGAAACAGCTTGCCGATCAACCCCTCTATGACGCTGGGTGAGAGGTCCAGGGCGACGAGCGGGGACTCGCCAGGCGCAGCAAACAACGTCGGGTCGGGCAGCGCCATCAACTGCTGCACCTCTTGGAAGGCGAACCGGTGCACCGGCACCTCCTTGCCTTTGTACAGCTCCTTCTTCTGCGCGACGGTCAGCGGCTGAAGCTGGGTAGCGTTCAGCTTGACGCTCGGGTCGAGCCCTTTGATGACCGGTCCGATTGGATCGGGAATCTTGACCGGAATCTCCTCGAGTTTCTTGAGCAGATCCCCCCAAAACCAGAACTTCTGCGGGTGGATCTGGACCTGCACGTTGACGACGTTGCCCCAGACCGGTGTGTAGTTCGGGAAGTTCGCTGGTGGCGCCACGTTCCACTGGAGGATCGCGCGGACCTTAACGATGTTCTCAAAGAGGCAGAACTTCTTGAACGAATCGAAGTCACGGCGCACGGCATAGCAAATGGGCTTGTCTCCTGGGATGTCGTGGACCCGGACACTCGAAAGACCGACGTCGTGCCAAACGCCGTTGTCGAACAGATCCACGTAGAATCGAACGAATTCGAGCGTCCCCGGGCTGCAGATGTCACCGCCATAGCCGCTCGCCTTCCTGATCCGAATCACCGCCTCCAGGCGTTCGTAGGGTGGGTTGAGGCCCACGCAAATCATTTGCTCGTAACTCGAGTCCCCCTGGATGATTTTCACCGGCTTGAAGTCGCTTACCTCCAAGTTGCCAAAGTAATTCGGGTTCTGGAGCAGGAGGCTCTTGAATCGGCTGCGTTCCAACTCGACCCGCGGCTGCTGGTCGGTGGCCTTCGACTTCTTGGAGTCTTCCATCTGGACCTCCCTGGAATCCTTGCGCGCGCCCTAGGACTGACGAGTCTGCCGGCTCGGAATCACCTTCACAGCGGAGACCTGCGGTTGTAGGGCCCCTGTTTGGTACAACGCGACCGTCGAGGCGATGCGCACAACTGATTCACCAGGGCTCGATTGATCCGATGTGGCGCTTGCGGACACACTCCGCATAAAAGGCAAAAGCATCGGGCGTGCCGGAAAGTGGATTGCGTCAGGAAGGAGGGTGACGCGGGAATCGCCGCACCGACTATCACTATCGGGGGCAGTCGATTCCAGCCGCGCTCAGTGACTCCAACGTGGCTCGGAGATTCGAAGCGTGCGGCCGCTTGTCCATCTAATGGTCAACGATTCCTGACAAACCGAGCGTCAACGGATTACACCACTCACCCTGCGCCATGCGAGGAGTGTACGCTTCGATCTTGAGTGCTCGCCGATTCGCCACCTTCTCCATTGACTCTGTGCCGGCGACGGGAGCAGCCTTAGATGTCGTCAGCGTGTTTCTGTCGCATACGCCATTCTCGGGGGGGCCATGGCCAGCGGCACTCTTTCCTCAGCGAAGCATCTCGCCGTCTTGCTCCTCACTCTGCTCTCGGCTGCCCTTCTTTCTTCAGGAGTCTCAAGCGCGGGGTCGTCGGACCCTGACCCGCCCGAGAGAAGCCCCGCTGGCATCGACGCTTCAGTCTTTGCGGCCCATTCAAACGGTCTAATCAAGGAACCGAGTCTGAGTTCGGAGGACGAGAAGGCGGCTGAGGGCCCGACCCTCTGGCTCAAGCTCGAGTTGGCCGCCAGGCCAGTGGACGGGCCCGAAGAGCTGGGCGTGCGGTATGAGACCATCTCACCGGGAACACCGCCAGCTTCGACCCAACGATTGTCTACCGCCCCGAAACGGAGTGGCCCAAGCCTGTGAGAGAAGTTGCGCGGGTCGTCATTCCGGCGTTTTTTCGGCGTCGCATCCGCTTATTCGTGAGCCGGCTACCGGAATGAAACCCTTCACGGGTAACTCCTTCGGCCGTCTAGTCGCTCTAACCGTCGTGGCAACGATGGTAGTTTCGAGCTTTCATAGCTTCCAAGCCTGTGCAAGCGATTCATCTGAACCTGATCGGCGGCTTTACTTTCTGAGTGCAAAGAAGGACCCGCTTGGCCCTCAGTATGAAGCGGCCACCGCCTTCTTATGGACCGCTAAGAACCGCCGTGGTCTCATCACGGCCCTCCACGCGGTTATAGACAAATATGTTTGGGTTGCCACGAGCAGCACCGATGAATTGATCTCGCTTGAACTCCTATTGGTAGCTCCCTCGTCGGATGCGGCGTTTCTCGTTCCCAAGGTTGGGATTCTTCCAAACGACACGACCTACCCATTAGGACCCCTACCTAAACCGAAGGATACGCTGGTCGTTCGCGGGTACCCAGATGCTTCCAAGCCGCAGGGCGAGGATAGATATGTTGTACGGGATGATTGGCGTCCGGGCTCGCGCCTCGCCGACATCCCTCGGCCGGGAACCCCCGAGTTTTCCATCATTAGCGACCTCGGCATCACTGACGTAATCTGGTTGGGAAATAGAAGTCTGCCTGAAGGTACGTCTGGTGCACCCGTCAAAAACCTAAAAGGCGAAATTGTAGGCATCTGTAGCGGGGCCTGGGGGGAGGCCGTTGCCGATCGCTCTTGGGCCACGCTGGTTCCGGACAGCAGTAGCTGGAGGGACTGGAGCAACTTTCCCTCTCAGGAAAGAGAGACTCTAATCGCTGCATTCAGCAAGGCTAATGGCAAGTTCCGAGGAGTGCGCCGGACCGAATATGGCTTTGCCAGCCCCACTTTCTGTTGGAGTGCGTCAATCGGGTGGTCCCGATTGTACCAAAGCGACACCTGGTCCGGTGCAGGCGGGAGCTTTTCCGTTGAAGGCGGCTTGCGCTTTCGCGTTGGGAACAATGGGACGATACGCGCCATCAGGCTGTCCGCCACGATCGATCGGCGCGGGGCGAGCGGGGCTCTCAAGACAACGCTCGGGGCGAATACGGGCGAGTGCTATAGAATCAGTGTTCGTGGCGTACAACTTCACGCCGCAGCGGTATTCCAAGCGTTGCCAAAGACCTGGCAATCACCGTTTGTCCTCAGCGCCGGCCCATATATCGGTACTACGTTCTCCCATGATATCAATATTACTAATGCTTCTCGAGAGCCTGTGGCAGCAACCGACCCAGAGTGGGGTGCAGCCTTCGGCCTACAATGGTTCCCCTTCGGATTGCTTTCCGGATGGTCGTGCGGCCCCCAGGTCCGCATTGGCACTCATCTAGCGTCCCAGGTTGATGATCCTAGGGCCAACATGCTGCTCGGCAGTTTTAGCGAAGTATCGTTCAAAGTTGGAAAGGGGCTGTTTTGAAGTCCGCTAGATCCTGGATGCTGTTGGCTACAAGCTGTTCCCTAGCCATCATGGGATGCAAAAAGCCGCTCGAGATCCCGGCTGGGTATCCGCGTGAATTCCAAGTGTTCGGGGCCGATCAGTGTGCATCGAGCGGTAGTGCCTACGCCTACCCGGTCGGCGTGTTCTATGCCAATTACGCGGGCGGGCCCGTGGTCAACGCGGAGGTTACGATCACGCTCTCCGGGGCCACTGTCGCAGCGCATCGAGAGCTTGTTAGGCCCACGGACAACTCCGGCATGATCTCATTGGATCTTCGCGCCGACTCCCTTGTCACGGAGGTCGGGCCCTCTGCAGACGTCACCGTGCACTTCAGAGCCAATGACAAGCCGTACGTTGAGGCAAGCGCGACTCTCACTGTAAGTCATCAGGCGTGGGGGGGCCTGGTGGCCCCGGTGCTACCCTTGCCCTGCGCCCAGGGAGACCGCTTGCTGCTGCCGATTGACGTGCTGGTAATCGGCAATTGCGGCAACACCCCGAACCTTCCCAACGCACTTGACGTCCTAGTGGATGACCAGTCCATAGGCGTTTTGAGAATGATTGGCCGCTTGGATCCGGACCAGACGGGCTCGCCACACTACACTCACGCTGGGATAAATTTCGATCTAAGCCACCGCGAGGGAGTCTTTACGGTGCTTATTCGCGACAAAGACGCAAGAATGCGGAATACGATCAGTTTTTCAATTCAACAGTGCCCGTGATCCAAGATGGGGGTAGTTGATGGCGAATTGGCTGCGGTTCTCGATTGTTATCGCCTTTGTTCTCATGCTCGCGACGTTCCCCTCTCACGCAGCTGGCTCCGCTGTCCGAGAATTATTCAACCGGGCGGCGAAGGCACAAGCCGCTTCCGGAATTACTTTCGACTCGACATACGCTCCCAGAATCTACGCATTCATTCATCACCCGTTTGATATTGACTCTTATGAGCCGGATTCCGCCGAATACGCCTCTTTCTTTAAGTCTCCCATCAGCACAAAGGGCCACACTGTAGGCGAGGGTCAGGTTGGAAGGGCTGCGAACTGGTATCCCTCACCGGCAGTCTTGGTGACCGGACTGCGCGACTTTGTTGTCGCCCGCGCACGTGATGAGCTCGTCTATGCGCTCCTGCGTGAGGAACGACAGCGGATACGCAAACACCCGTTCCTCCGGGTTGCATTCCCAAGGTGCGATACACTGCTCGCCAGACTTGACGCCGAGACTTTTGGAACGTTAACCCCGGCGCTCCGAAGCGCTGCGGCAGCCGATCTAGAAGCACTACCCGTAACAATAGGATCGCGCGAGTTTATTGATGCGTCTGGATGGTCTGCGTCGCGGCGTGATGCCGCCCAACTTGTTGCTGCAGTCTTCCAATGTGCGCGCGCTGTGACAAAGGGGACTTCCCCGGGATCGGCGCTGTCAACCCTCGTCCAAGTGGACTCCACCAGAGTTTTCTCCCGTGACACTAGGTTCGGATTGCGGGTCGTCGGGCGGCTATCCTCGGAATACGCGCGCATGGACTCGACCAGAATTGCACTCACGCTCTCGAGCGAAGCGCTTCGCTCTTACCTGATAGCGCTAGCTGGCCGCGACGAAGCAGCCAGCCCCGAGTGGACGGACAATGCGTGGAAAGCGGCTGCTGTCAGGCATCTCGAAAGGTCCGGCGACGCGATGATGGCTTTCTTCCAGGGGCTAGAGGACCTTCGGAGGTCGAGCGGCCCCTTGGCCGATCGTGATGATCAGTTCACGAGATCACTTCGCACTGCAAGTTCAACCCTGTCGTGTACGAAGGCGATGGTAGTCCTCGCTGCGAACGAAAGGGTGCCTGGCACGGTCGCTGGTGCATTGGACGATTCTGGAATGCTGTTGTTGGCCGCCTCTAAGCACGATTATGTGAGCATTGCACGTTGGTTCATAGAAAGAGGGAACTCATCGTGGAACGGCCCTGTAGTCCACGTGGTGCTTTTCGCTGGAAACCTTGCGAGCGCGGAGTCTAGCGATGATGTGTCGACTGTCCTCAGAACTGCGAGCGCGCCAGTGGGCACGTATCGCGTAAAGAGGCGTCCTGGTCGAGTCGTTGTGTCCCTCACAAGTTACCCTGGATTGATTGGGGCTAATGAAAATACGGACGGATTCCCTGGAGGTGAGCACGCGAACTTCGCCGGCGGATTGACTATCCCAATCGGGTTCGAAATTAGCCTTGGGCAGCCGCTCCGTTGGTCACCGCTGGGTTCACTCTCCGCCTTCTTTCCGGTCCTGGATTTGGGAACCATCGCGACGGGCAGGAAGAGATCGGATTCGGTGCGAAGCGAGGCAGAGATTGGGTGGGAACAGATAGTCGCACCGGGCGGCTTTGTTGTGATCGGTGTCGGGAGACTTCCTTTAGCGGTAGGGGTAGGTGCGCAATACGTGCAGAGGCTCAGGTCCAATGCGGCTACTGGAACGGAAGTAAATGTTGTCCGATTCGGTGTGTTTGCCAGTATTGATGCGACCTTCGGACACCTGTGAGAACCTTGATGCGATTCACGGTGGTATCAACGTCGAACGAGGGAGGGTCGACTCTTCAGGCCCGGAACGCCACTGTTTTTGATGCCTCGACGCGTACGTGTCGACCCAGGAGTTCGCCTTTCGTCTAGTCGACGACCATGGGACACAAGGCTCGCCCAAGGGAGCCCAATAGGTTCGCGATCAAGCCTAGAAGCAACAGCGTTCGCCTAGAAGTCGATCCACCCAACATGGATGCCTCCACTGACCGGGTCATCGAACGCGATTAGGTTGCCTGTTGGAGCGGCTTGGGGATTCGCTGCAGGTGGAGCGCCGCTCACGTCTGCCTGGCTCCGCCCGACTAGATCAAACGCAACTAGTGCCGATGAGACGATTTGACCATCCACCTCTACATCACGGTGGCCGAGCACATAGCGGTCATCGTTGGTGACAGTTGTTCCGGTAAACCCTCCCGGCGCTCCCCTTTGTGAAATCTCATGCAATAGCGTGCCTTCCATATCGCGAATTTGGGTGCGCGTTCCCATGGAGTCAAAGGCCAGATTGAACAGGAACCGATCTGACCTCAGGAACCTTGCTCGAACGAGGATTCGTGAGGGGGCCTGGAGAACTCTCGTCGTGATGTTGGTCGGTGGACCGTCGACCTCGGGATTCACATAGAGGACTCTTGAGCCCCTCTCTCCAGGCGCTATCAAGCTCGCCAGAAACGCTTCGGATTTGGAGGTTGGAGCCGCAGCAGCCTTCGCTCTCTTCTGAAGGCGATGGGGGGAGGACTCTCGAGTAGGCCATACTAGTGGTACTCCGTCTCGGCGCCACCGGAACATCCCGCGCGCTCTCGCGGGCTCTATGATATCGAGCGTGCCATCTTCAATAGAAACGGCCACGATGCTCTCGTAGTGCTCACGCTGGGGAATCGGCTGCGTGTAGATAGCCAGGAGTGAGCCGCTGGCAGACCATTCTGCGTTCACAGAGGCGTTCTCAAGGAGCCTCTGCGGCGCTCGACCTCTCTTCTCGTCTAAAGTAATCGCATAGCAGGCGCCATCCGGCCCGAGGGCTGCGAGCAACTTTCCCGTCGGCGACCAGGCGTTGCGGTAAATCAAGAACCATCCACGGGGAAACGTCGCGACTTCATGGAATACAGGCGCTCTTGGAGATGTGTTGGCCGGAGTGCTCTTCCCCGAGATTGAGGCCGAACCCGCCACAGCGGGCACTCGACCCACAGCTGATAGCAGAAGAACTGCCGCGATCACAGTTAACTTCATAGAGCCTCCCCAAAGATCCTGAATGCGATGCCACATGCAGACGAACTTTGCGTCGGGTTCCCGCTCGCAGACGCAGGAAGTCCCCAGTTGCGGGTCGTGTTCTGTCTCCGCGACAGAGTCACCTGGCGCGGGTGTTTGTGGGTCCCATTGTCACCGTTCGAGCGGCAATGATTCCACCTTTGACCTCTGCGTCCGCAATCCGCGGGGCCCTACCAGCGCTCGGAAGTAGTCGAGAACTTCCCATCGACAGTACGTCTTTCATCTAATGGACGCACTCTGGACAAATGGGCGCGCGCCCATGACCAAACCGTGCACTTCGGCTACTTCGCCATCACCATGCGCCTAGTGAGCCGCCTGCCCCCGGCCTCGAGGCTGTAGACATAAACCCCTGACGCCACGGGCCGCCCGGCGCTGTCTCGACCGGTCCAGACTGCCTCGTGGGTCCCAGCGAATTGCAGCGCGTAGCTCACTTGATAGACAAGGCGCCCACTAACATCGAATACTGCGAGTCGCACTGGTCCGTCCTTGGGGAGATAGTATGGAATTACTGTCCTTGGGTTGAAGGGATTCGGGTAGTTCTGGTAGAGGACGATCTTAGGCGCAGCCTCGGACTGCGCATCGCCCCGGAGTGAGATCCCGCCGACCTGAAGCCGGAGCGGTTCCGCCATACCGTCCACCCAGATGCGAATCGCCTGCACGTTCTCCCAGGCGGCGAAGCCTACCCTGGTAAAGGTTTCGTCAGATATTGGGATCCGAAAGAGCCTCCATCCGTTGTCGGCCTTCACATCCGGGTCACCGGCATAGACCTGTGGCACATCGAGCGCGACGTACTGGGTATCAGAGAGGTCAATCGTAGCCTCGAAATAGGCGTTGTCCTCATCGAGGATTCCATCTCGATTCAGGTCTTCCGTATCCGGGCGCGCGCTGGGATCGTCATTCCCGTTCCGCTCGAAGTTGTTGATGTGCGAATAGTCCGCTACGTTGAAGATGTAGGCGTAGTCGTCGCCGTTCGGATCTGGGTTGGTACTCGGATCGTATCCAGGCTCTTGCTCGTCGAACAGGCCGTCCAGCCCCGTGTCCTCTGCGAATAGCTGGTTGTCGCCGCCGTCGAGGCGGCCGTCAGCGTTCTTGTCCTCGCTATCGAGCTTGTTATTTGGAATATTTGCCGGATCCCAAAAAGCGTCCTCGGAGACCCTACCGAGGTTGATCTTGAGAAGTCCTTGCGTCGCGAGGTGCCCTGGACTGAAGTCATTGATCCATATCTCGATGAACTGAATCTTGGTCAGGTCTACTCCCACCGGGGAGAGCGGCTGCGACACCCCGGTCCAATGTCCCGCGCTCAAGGCGCCTTCGCCCGACGGGGGCTTCACGTTCAACTCCAGCACTTGGTGCTCGTTGTCACCCCCCTCATAGGCGTGAAGATCCGGGTTGAGATCGTGCTCCTTCACGCCACGCGCGTTGTACCACTCGAGAAGGGCGTGGGAAGAGACCAGGTTGTCTTGGCCGACGGGAACGCTGCTCCACATCCACACGGCGCGCGTTAGTGAAATCGCCACCGAGGCGCTCACTCGATGTGCATCGTGGCCGGCGAAGCCCGCGACGACCGGGTCACCGACGCAGATCGCTGGTATGAGGAGAAGGTGGAGGGCGCGTGGGATCGGACGCATGGCGTATCTCCATAATCATTCCGCGGCCGTCGGTGACGTCTGTGACGCTGGGTCCCCGAGTCTAACCCCGCCAGGTGAGAAGTTCTCGCCGCCATTGCCGACGACGACCAGAACTAGACGACGAGCGAGGGCCGCCAAAGGGCAGATAAGCTGCTATTTCCCAGGGACCTGGAGTTGTGTGGATGGATTGGACATGGCGGCGGTTCGAGTTGCGCGAGGGTCGGAATCGCGGTAGAATATACGACTCGGATTTAAGGTTAATAATTTGTTGGGCAGCAATGAGTTAGCTGGTTTGCGATTCCCCAGACCCGAGCAACTTTGATTCCTGAGTAGCTCAATGGTAGAGCATCCGGCTGTTAACCGGAGGGTTGTAGGTTCGAATCCTACCTCAGGAGCCATTCCAAACCGGACCCATCGTAAATTGGGTCTGGTGACAGTGAGCCCCGGCGGCGAGAGCTGCCGGGGCTTCACGTTTGCGAAGCATGTGCTACCTCCCCATCCGCGCCATCGCAATAATCGCCGCGGCCGCGATCCCCGCGCCGATCACGCCGCGAAGGGCCCGAGAGGGCAACCGATGCGACACCGCGGTCCCGAGCAGCACGCCGGGAATGCTCCCGAGCACGGTGCCGAGGACGATCGCGCCATCGAAGTGCCGTAGCAACGCATGCGTCGCGCCCGACACAATCAGCGTCAGCATGCCGGCCACCAACGCAGCGGCAACCGCGCGATGGGGATCGACGCGAAGCGGACCTGCGAGCGCCGAGACGAAGAGCGTGCCGGTGCCGACGCTCGTCAGCCCGGCGATGAAGCCGACCGCGGCGCCGAACACGCCGACACGAACCGGCGCCGGATCTTCCGCCGCGCCCGCCCCCGCATCGCCACTCCCCACCTCGCCCTGCATCGCCTGAATCACCAGCAACACACCCACGACGACCAACACCAACGTGAGCACGGACCGCAGCGTCGCGCCGGGCACGAACGAACTCGCCCAGGCGCCTGCGACCGCGAGCGGAATCGCGCCGGCCGCCATCGCGACGCCCAATCGGCCCTCGCGCAACCGAAACTGCCGGCGCGCGACGACGCCGACGCATTTCATCGCCACCGCCTGGATCGTCGCGCTCCCGACGATGACCTGCGGCTCCAGATCCGGAAACAACATCAAGAGCGCGGCCGCGATCACGGACCCGGCGCCGACGCCGGTCATGCCGACCAGCGCGCCGCCGACCAACCCCGCGCCGGCTGCCGGCAGCAGCACCCCCTCCCCGCTCACCGCCCTCCGTCCCGCCAGGGCATCCGCGTCGGGACCGTCGCCTCGCGAAACGCCCACGTCTTGATCGCGCGCGCGTAACCCGCCCGGCCCAACAAAGCGTCGTACGAGAAGAGCGCGATGCCATCGGTACCGAGATCGCGCGCCTTTCGGATCTTGTCGGCCGCGTCGCGCGAGCCCTCGTTGTAAATGGCGATACCCGCCCATACCTGCCGCTTCGTCGGGATCGCCATCGCCGCCCTCAACTGGCGCTCCACGACGGGCGTGCTCGGCGAATACGTCATCGGAACGGCCGCGTCCACCAGCCCGTCGCGGAGCCAGGAGGGCCACTCTTGCAGGTATCGATTCAGCGCCGCGTTCTGGTCGGCGATCACGGCGGCCGTCAGCTTGAGCGGGCGTCCCATCAGATCCAGGTCGCTCCGGATCGAGCGAACCAGATCGGTCACCTGGTCGCGCTTCCATTGGATCCAGCGCGCGCGGAGGTCGGGAATCCGGTCGGCGTCGATGATGGCGAGCGTCGTCGAATCGGGTGAGTCGATCTGGATCGGATCGACGCCGAATTCGCGCTCGAACGCGGTGCGGGTGGCGCCGTCGTAACCGACCGTGGGTTCGGGATAGCGGACGTAGTCGAGATGGATCCCGTCCACGTCGTAGCGCGTCACGATCTCACGGACGATCTCGCGGAGATGCCGTTTCACGTCCGGATTCCCGGGCGAGAGGTACATCCCCTCGATGCGCTCCTCCTGAAATTCCTGGGGCAGCATCTCCACGAGCCGCCGCCCGTCCGCCCGCACCGAGATCCAGCCCGGGTGCGCGTTCACGGCGTGGAGCGCGCTTCGGGGCGGGGCGCCGGCGGACCAGACGAGGTAGACGTTGATCCACGCATGGACCTCCATCCCCTCGGCGTGGGCGCGCCGGATGATGCGATCGAGCGGGTCGAAGTCCTTGGGAGCGCCCCCCATGTCTTCGGCCGGGGGCGCGAGGTCCGACGCGTAGTAGGCGTCGCCGCGGCCCCGCACCTGGACGAGGAGCGTGTTGATGTTCACCTGCTCGGCCACTTCGACGACCTTGTCGACGCGGCCGGGCGTGGTTATGGCGTGGCGGACCACCCAGAGCGCGCGGGTCTCCTCGCCCGAGGGCAGCGCGGCGGACGCTGCCCCAACCCCCACCGCGACGCCCGCCCACGCGACGACCGCCACCCAAGCCAAAATGAAAAACGCCGGCGCATATCGCGCCGGCGTTCGAATCCGACTCACGGGAATCACGCGCTCCTAGTCGCCGCTCTTGCCCCGCTGGCGACCGCGTGCGGTGTGCTTGGGCGTGGTGGTCTTGGTCCCCTTCATCCCCGGCCGATCGGTGCGCGGCCCCTTGGGAGCCCGCTCCTTCTTGGCCGGCGCCTCACCGCCTTCACCGCCGCCGCCCTTCGCCGCCTTGCCTTCCTTCTTGGCGGCTCCCTTCGCGGCGCGCTCCGCCTTGGCCTTCTCTTCGGCTTCCTGGCGCAGCTTTTCCTTCAGCTCGGGCGACTTCACCAGCTCGAGGAGCGCGGTTTCGCCCGCGTCGCCGAGCCGGCGCCCGATCCGCACGATGCGCGTATAGCCGCCCTGCCGCTCGGCATACCACGGCGCCACCGTGTCGAACAGCTTCTTCACCACGTCATCGCCATGCACGAATCGGGCGACGTGGCGCCGCGCGGCCAGATCCCCGCGCTTGGCGAACGTGATCATCCGCTCCACCATGCGGCGGGCCTCCTTCGCTTTCGCGAGGGTGGTCTCGATCCGCTCGTGTTCGAAGACCGACGTTGTCAAATTGCGGAGCAGGGCCTTGCGGTGCTCCCGCGTGCGGCTCAGCTTCCGATGATCTTTGCGATGACGCATGGGTGAATGTCCTGTTCGTTACCGGGTGAACCGCCCCTCGTCGGGGCGGAAATCAGGCCGCTTCGATCTTCTCGCCGAGCTTGTACTTCGACACGTCCATGCCGAAGCCGAGGTTCATGCCCGTGAGAATGTCCGCGATCTCCTTGAGCGACTTCCGGCCGAAGTTCCGATACTTGAGCATTTCGCCCTCGGACTTCGTCACCAGGTCGCCGATGGTCTTGATGTTCGCCGCCTTGAGGCAGTTGGACGAGCGAACCGACAGCTCCAGCTCCTCCACGCTCCGCTCGAGCAGCGTCTTGATGCGGAGGAACTCCTCGTCCACCTCTTCCTCGACCTCCTCGACGATCTCTTCCTCGAAGTGCACGAAGAGCGCGAAGTGGTCCTTCAGGATCTTCGCCGCGTAGGCGAGCGCGTCCGAAGGGATCACGCTGCCGTCGGTCCAGATCTCGAGCGTCAGCTTGTCGTAGTCGATGCGCTGGCCGATCCGGGTGTTCTCCACCTCGAAGTTCACCTTGGTCACCGGCGAGAACATGGAGTCGAGCGGGAGCACGCCGATCGGGCGGTCCTGCGTCGCCTGGTTCTCGGCCGAAACGTAGCCGCGCCCGGCGCCGATCTCGACCTCTCCGCGGAACTCGCCGTCCTTGTTCAGCGTCGCGACGTGGAGCGTCGGGTTCAGCACCTCGACGTCCGCATCCACCTTCAGGTCGCCGGCCGTGACCGTCGCCTTGCCGCGCACGTCGAACGTCGCCATCTTCGGCGCGTCGCCGTGGAGCTTGAACCGGATCCCCTTGAGATTCAGCAGGACCTCGGGAATGTCTTCCTTCACGCCCGCCAGCGTCGAGAACTCGTGCTGGACGCCCTCGATCTTGACGGCGGCGACGGCCGCGCCCGGAAGCGAGGAGAGGAGCACGCGCCGAAGCGCGTTCCCCAGCGTCACGCCGAACCCGCGCTCCAAGGGCTCGATCGAGAACTTGGCGTATTGATTGGTCGAGGTCTTGTCTTCCATCTCGACGTTCTTCGGCATCTGCAGATTCTTCCACTTCATGCTCTATATCCTCCGGAGGCCAGGCCTACTTCGAGTACAACTCGACGATGAGTTGCTCCGAGACCTTGGTCGGGATGTTGCCGCGGGTCGGGTACTCGAGAAGACGTCCCGAGAGCTTTTCCGCGTCCACCGAAAGCCACGAGACCATCTCGCGGCCCTTGTTTCCTTCGATCGAAGACTGAATCGCGACCAGATCCTTGCTGCCCGTGCGGATGCGGATCTCGTCGCCCACGCGCACCTGGAAGGACGGCACGTCGACCAGCCGGCCGTTCACCTCGAGGTGACGGTGCCGGACGAGCTGGCGCGCGGACGTCCGCGACGGCGCGAAGCCGAGCCGGAAGACCAGGTTGTCCAGGCGGCGCTCCAGCAACAGGAGCAGGTTCGCGCCCGTGACGCCCTTCTGGTGCTCCGCCTTGGCGAAGTAGTTCCGGAACTGAGCCTCGAGAATGCCGTAGATGCGGCGGGCCTTCTGCTTCATCCGAAGCTGGGTCCCGTAGTTGGTTTCCTTGGAGCGACGGTCCTTGCCGTGCTCCCCGGGCGCGTAGCCTCGGCGCTCGAACGCACACTTCTCCGTGAAGCAGCGCGAGCCCTTGAGGAAGAGCTTTTCCCCTTCCCGGCGGCACAGCCGGCACTTTGCATCGCGATACGTCGCCATAGTTGAAGCGGTGACCTCCTCTGCCTGCTAGACGCGGCGCCGCTTTGGAGGGCGGCAGCCGTTGTGGGGAATCGGAGTGACGTCCTTGATGGCCGAGATCTCGAGCCCGGCCGCTTGAAGCGAACGAATCGCCGCCTCGCGGCCCGCGCCCGGCCCCGTCACCCACACCTCCACCTTCTTCAGCCCGAGCGAGATGGCCTCCTTCGTCGCGGATTCGGCCGCGATCTGCGCCGCGAAGGGGGTGCTCTTGCGGGATCCCTTGAACCCGACCTTGCCGGAGCTGGCCCAGGCTACCGTATGCCCGTCCATGTCCGAGATGGTCACGATCGTGTTGTTGAACGTCGACTGGACGTGGGCGATCCCGTTGATGCCCACCTTCCGCTCGCGCTTCTTCTTCGGTTTGCTGGTAGTGCTCGGCGCTTCAGCCACTCGGCTCTCCTCGTGAATTCAACCGCTGCGATGCGACGCGATCAGCCCGCCGGTTTCGGCGCCGGCTTCTTCGCCGCTACGACCTTCCTCATGGCCCCCGCCGTCTTCTTCGGGCCCTTTCGCGTGCGCGCGTTCGTGCGCGTGCGCTGGCCCCGGGCCGGGAGATTCTTCCGATGGCGCAAGCCGCGGTAGCTGCCGATGTCCATGAGACGCTTGATGGACATGGCCACTTCGCTCCGGCGCGCGCCCTCGACCCGGAACTGCGACTCGATCACCTGGCGCAGGCGCCCGGTCTCGTCTTCGGTCAAGTTCTTGACTCGGGTATCGGGGCTGACGCCCGTGATGGAAAGAATCTTCCGCGCCGTGGCGTCCCCGATCCCAAAAATGTAGGTCAGGCCGATCTCGATGCGTTTGTCGTTCGGGAGATCAACCCCTGCGATACGAGCCAATTGCTTCCTCCTGTCCCGGGCCTAGCCCTGCCGCTGCTTGTGGCGCGGGTTCTTGCAGATGATCCGCACGACGCCCTTCCGCCGCACGACCTTGCAGTTGTCGCACCGTTTCGCGATCGATGCCTTTACCTTCATGGTTCTCCTGCCTTCCTACTTGTATCGGTAGACGATGCGCCCGCGGGTCAGGTCGTACGGCGACAGCTCCACCGTCACCTTGTCCCCGGGTAGAATCTTGATGAAATTCATCCGCATCTTGCCCGAAATGTGCGCCAGGACCCGGTGTCCGTTCTCGAGTTCCACCCGGAACATCGCGTTCGGGAGCGGCTCGATCACGGTGCCTTCGACCTGGACGCCTTCTTCCTTCGCCATCTATTCGAACCCCTCGACGAGAGAGAGAATTTCGGGTCCGTCCTCGCCGATCGCGACGGTGTGCTCGAAATGGGCCGATAGCTGCCGGTCCGCCGTCACCACCGTCCACTGATCCGAAAGCGTCACCACGTCCGCGCCGCCCAGGTTCACCATCGGCTCGATCGCGAGCACCATCCCCGCGCGAAGCCGCGGCCCCTCGCCCGGCCGGCCGTAGTTCGGTACCTGCGGCTCCTCGTGCAGCTCGCGGCCCACGCCGTGTCCCACGAGCGCCCGCACGACGCTGAAGCCGCTCCGCTTCACCTCGCGCTCGATCGCGGCCGAGATGTCGGAGACGCGCCCGTCGGGCCGCGCCATCTCGATCCCCGCCTGAAGCGACCGTTCGGTGGCCTCGAGCAGCCGTCGCGCCGCCTCGCTCACCTTGTCAGCCGGGCCCACCGGGAACGTGCGCGCCGCGTCGCCGTAGAACCCGCCCTTCCGGACCCCGATGTCGAGGGAGATCACGTCTCCCTCCTTCAAGATCCGCTTGGCGCTCGGAATTCCGTGCACCACTTCCTCGTTCACCGAGGCGCAAATGCTCGCGGGAAACCCGCGGTACCCCTTGAACGCGGGCTCGCCGCCCTCCGCCCGGATGAACTCCTCGGCCATCCGGTCCAGATCCAGGGTCGAGACCCCGGCGCGCACTTCCTTGCCCAGCACCTGGAGGCAGCGCCCGACGATCCGCGAGCTCTCCCGGATTCGCATCAACTCCTCGGCGGTGTTGATGCGAATCATCCGTTCGGTGGCTTCGGCGCCTCTCAGGCGGCGACCTTTCCCAGCGCCTGCTGGACCGCGGAGAACACCTTTTCCGCCGGTCCGGCCGCGTCGACGTTCCGGAGGACGCCCAGCCGCTCGTAGTACTGAACCAGCGGCGCCGTCTCCCGCTCGTACACTTCCAGCCGCGCGCGCACCGTCTCGGGACGGTCGTCCGCCCGCTGCTTGAGCACGCCGCCGCAAACGTCGCAGGTTCCAGCGACCCGCGGGGGCGCCGTGCTCAAATTGTAGATCGCGCCGCAGCTGCCGCAGAGCCAGCGATCTTTGAGTCGGTTCACCACCGTCTCCGCCGGCACCACCAGGTTCACGACCCGGTCGATCTTCCGCTCGCCCAGAAGCGCGGCCAAACCGTCGGCCTGCGCGGTCGTCCGCGGAAACCCGTCCAGGATGAAACCCGAGGCCGCGTCCTTCTGCCCGAGCCGCGTCTCGATGATGCCGAGCACCGTCGAGTCGGCCACGAGCCGGCCCGCCTTCACGTCCTCCTGAGCGGCGAGCCCGAGGCGCGTCCCCTCGGCGATCGCCTGGCGCAGGATCTCGCCCGTCGAGATCAAAGGCACCCGAAGCGACTCCGCGAGGCGCTTCCCGTGCGTCCCCTTCCCGCTCCCCGGGGGGCCGAGGAGCACCAGCCTCATCGGCGGCCCCGCATGCGTCCCGTCGAAACGAAGCCCTCGTAGTGCCGCATGATCAGGTGCGATTCGATCTGCTGCAGCGTGTCGAGCGCGACGCCGACCACGATCAGGACGCTCGTCCCGCCGAAGTAGAACGGCACGTTGAAGCGCCGGATCAGGAGATCGGGCAGCACCGCGATCAGCGCCAGGAAGATGGCCCCCGGCAACGTGATGCGCGACAGGATCCGATCGATGTACTCGGAGGTCTTCCGCCCCGGCCGGATGCCCGGGATGAAGCCGCCGTATTTCTTCATGTTGTCCGCCATGTCCGTCGGATTCAGGACGATGGCCGTATAGAAATAGGTGAAGAAGATGATCGTCAGCGAATAGACGACGACGTAGACCCACGTCCCGTGCGCGAACCACCCGGCCACCGCCTGGATCGCGGCCGAGCCGTGGAAGTAGAGCGCCAGCGTGCTCGGCAGCATGATCAAGGACTGCGCGAAGATGATCGGGATCACGCCCGCCGTGTTCACGCGGAGCGGGATGTGCGTGCTCTGCCCGCCGTACATCTTCCGGCCCACGACGCGCTTCGCGTACTGGACCGGTATCTTCCGCTGCGCCTGCGTCATGGCCACGACCGACGCGATGACCGCCACGAAGACGATCGCCATCAGGACGGCCACGACCGGCGAGAGCGTGCCCACGCGAAGCGCCCGGACCGTGTTGATGATGTCGGCCGGGAATCGGGCCACGATCCCGATGAAGATGATCAGCGAGATCCCGTTTCCGATGCCCCGCTCGGTGATCTGCTCGCCCAGCCACATGATGAGGATGGTCCCCGCGGTCTGCGTGATCATCGTCATCAGGCGGAAGCCCATCCCCGGATCGGGCACGACCGGCATTCCGGAGCTTCCCATCGACTCGAGGAAGCGCGCGAACGCGAACGACTGCGCCGCCGCCAGGGCCACGGTGCCGACCCGCGTGTACTGCGTGATCTTCTTCCGTCCCTCTTCGCCTTCCTTCTGCAGCTTCTCGAAGTACGGAACGACCGCCCCGAGGAGCTGCATGATGATCGAGACCGAGATGTACGGCATGATCCCGAGCGCGAACACCGTCGCCTTGGCAAACGAGCCGCCGACGAAGAGATCGTAGAGGCCGAAGAGCGAGTTGGTCTGGTGCGAGAACGCCGCGACCAGAGCCTCGCTGTTCACGCCCGGCGTCGGGACGTGCCCGCCCAGCCGGTAGACGACCAGGAGCGCGATCGTGAAGAGAACCCGCCGCTTCAGCTCCGGGACGCGGAATATGTTCTGGAGTTTCTCGATCATTCGTTCGGCTTAGACCGTTCCTTCTTCACGCCGCGCGGCCGGTGCGTCCGCACTTCCGGCAGGGTGACCGTGCCGCCCGCCGCCTCGATCTTCTGGCGCGCCGACGTCGAGATCCGGTCCACCGACACCTGGAGCGCCACCGTGACGTCGCCCGAGCCGAGGATCTTCACCGGAAGATCGCTCCGATCGATCAGGCGCTTCGCCTTCAGGGTCTCGCGATTGACGGCCTCGCCCGCCGAAAAGCGCGTGAGCGAGACGACGTTCACGACTTGGTGCGGCACGCGCTGCGTGTTGGTGAAGCCGCGCTTCGGCAGACGCCGCTGGATCGGCATCTGGCCGCCCTCGAACCAGCGGGGCGAGTTGCCGCTCTTCCGCGCGCGCTGTCCCTTGTGGCCGCGACCCGACGTGCCGCCGAGTCCCGACGCCGTGCCGAGACCGCGGCGCTTCCGTTCCCGCATGGCGCCGGCCGCCGGCCGGAGCGTGCCGACGCGAAGCGACCGCGCGGGCGCCTGCACCTCGGCCGTGGCCGGCGATGCGGCGGACCGCGAAGCTGCCGCGCTGCGCCCGCGCGAGGACGAGGGCGCGCTCTTTCGGCCGCGAGACGCCGAAGCGGCGCGCGCGCCCGAAGGCTTCCGAGGCGCCGAGTTCCGGCCGCCGGTCGCGGGCTTCCGCCCGGACGACGCTGACTTCCGGGCGCCCGATGCCGGCTTCTTCCTCGCCGGGGTCATGAGGCCTTCCGCTTCGTCGCCGCGCCCGTCAGGGACTCGACGCGAACCAGGTAGTCCACGCTGACGACCATGCCGCGGATCTGCGGCGTGTCCTCGTGGATCACCGAGTGGTGCGGGCGCCTCAATCCGAGCGCCTCGAGCGTCCGCTTGTGCTTCTTCAGGCAGCGGATCTTGCTTTTGATTTGCGTGATCTTAATTTGTGCCATGAGCGTCACTCGGTCCCTTGCGTCGAATTCCCAGAAGCTCGTCCACCGTCTTCCCGCGCATCGCGGCCACTTCGCTGGCGCGACGCAGGGACTGAAGCCCGTTCACCGTGGCCTTGACCACGTTGTGCGGGTTTCCGGAGCCGAGCGATTTCGTGAGCACGTCCTGAATGCCGGCCGCCTCGAGCACGGCGCGAATCGCGCCGCCCGCGATGACACCCGTGCCGGCGGTCGCCGGCTTCAACAGCACCTCGGCCGCGCCGAAGTGCCCGATCACTTCATGAGGAATCGTGGTGCGGATCATCGGCACCTCGAACATCCGCTTCTTCGCCGACTCGCCCGCCTTCCGGATCGCGTCGGAGACTTCGTTCGCCTTCCCCAGTCCCACGCCGACCTTGCCCTTGCCGTCACCGACCGCGACGATCGAATTGAAGCTGAACCGGCGTCCGCCCTTCACGACCTTGGCGACGCGGTTCACGTGGATGACGCGCTCGATGAACTCGGAATCGGTCTGTTGCGGGCCGCGGCCGCGCATTCCTGGATGGGCCATTCGTTCTCCTAGAAGTTCAGGCCGCCCTCACGGGCGCCGTCCGCGATCGCCTTGACTCGGCCGTGGTAGAGGTAACCGCTCCGGTCGAAGCAGACCCGTTCGATCCCCTTTTCCTTGGCCTTCGCGGCGAGCTGCTTTCCAACCGCCTTGCTGGCGCCGATCTTCCCCTTGGCCGACGCGAGCCCCGACTTGACGTCCTTGTCCAAGGACGAGACGGTCAGGATCGTGCGCCCGGCGAGATCGTCCACCAACTGGGCGTAGATGTGGTTCAGGCTCCGGAACACCGAAAGGCGCGGCCGCTCGGCCGTGCCCGTCACCTTGCGGCGAATCCGCATGTGCCGGCGCTTCCGTCCCAAGAGTCTCGGTTTTGCTTTCCCCTTCATCGCTCGATTCCGTTCTCGGTAAGCGAGGCCGGCTTACGCCGACTTCCCGCCGGCGGCCTTGCCCGCCTTGCGGCGGATGTACTCACCCGCGTACTTGATGCCCTTGCCCTTGTAGGGTTCGGGCGGCCGGTAGCCGCGGATGTTCGCCGCGACCTGACCCACCAGTTCCTTGTTCGAGCCGCTGATCGACAGCTTGGTCGGGCTCTCCACCGTGATCGAGATGCCCGCCGGCGCCTCGTACTCGATCGGGTGGCTGTAGCCCAGCTGGAGCGTCAGCTTCTTGCCGGACAGCTGGGCGCGGTACCCCGTGCCCGTGATCTCGAGCGACTTCGAGAAGCCGGTCGTCACGCCCGCGACCATGTTCGCGAGGATCGCGCGCGTCGTGCCGTGCATCGCGAGCGCCTGCTTCCCGCCGCCCACCTGGGTGACGACGACTTCCTGCGGCTCCACGGCCACTTCGACGCCGTGGCCCATCGTGAACGCGAGTTCCCCCTTGGGACCCTTCACGCGCACGGCGCGGCCGTCGCGGGTCACGGTGACCCCGGACGGAATGGGAATCGGCTTCTTACCTACTCGAGACGGCATGGTCGGCTCCTACCAGATCTTGCAGAGGTATTCGCCGCCGAGCCCCTCTTCGCGCGCTTCGAGATCGGTCATGATCCCGGATGGCGTGGAGATGAACGCGGCGCCGAGGCCACCCTGCACCTTGGGAATCTGATGACGGCGGACGTAGACGCGGCGTCCCGGCTTGCTCACCCGCTGCAGGCCCTGGATCACCGAGCGCTCCTTCGCGTCGTACTTCAAATAGATGCGAAGGATGCCCTGCCGCTTGTCGTCCATCGTCTTGTAGTTGTTGATGAACTTCTCGCGCAAAAGGACGCGCACCAACTCCGCCTTCATCTTCGAGGACGGGACGTCCACCTTCTTGTGCTTCGCCTTGCAGGCGTTGCGGATGCATGTGAGCAGGTCCGCAATCGGATCGCTAACGGACATAGTCTCCCTTCGCCGCTACGGGGTATCGCCGAGTCACAGGACTTACCAGCTCGCCTTCACCACTCCGGGGATCTGACCCATCAGGGCCAGCTCGCGGAAGCAGATCCGGCAGACGCCGAAGTCCCGCAGAAACGCTCGGGGACGGCCGCAACGGTGGCAGCGGTTGTACTTACGGACTTTGAACTTCGGCTCCCGCTTCCACTTCTCGATGATGGACTTCTTGGCCAAAACGAACTCCTCCGGCGCTTCGGCGCCGCTACCGCTGACGGAAGGGCATGTTCATGAGCCGCAAGAGCTCCTGCCCCTCTTCATCCGTCTTCGCGGACGTGACGAACGTGATATCCATCCCCCGGACCTTGTCGATGCGGTCGTAGTTGATCTCCGGGAAGATGATCTGCTCGGTCACCCCGAGCGAGTAATTGCCCTGCCCGTCGAACGAGCGCATCGGAACGCCGCGAAAGTCGCGGATTCGCGGGAGCGCCACGTTCACGAGCCGGTCGTAGAATTCGTACATGCGCGCGCCGCGCAGCGTCACCATGCAACCGATCGGCTGGCCCTCGCGCAGCTTGAAATTGGCGATCGACTTCTTGGCCTTCCGGATCGACGGCCGCTGTCCGGTGATCGTGGCCATTTCCATGGCCGCGGTGTCCAGCGCCTTGATGTTCGCCAGCGCGTCGCCCACGCCCATGTTCACCACGATCTTCTTCAGACGCGGCGCCTGCATCGGGTTCCCGTACGAGAACCGCTTCATCAGCTCGGGAAGCACGGCCTTCTCATAGTGCTCCTTGAGCCGCGGAACGCGCGACGGCGCCTGGACCTCGCCGACCAGCGAATCCATGGTCGCGCCGGCTTCCTTGCCCTTCCCCTTGCCCTTCTTCTCGGACTTGGGTTTGCCGGCGCCTTCCGCCTTGGGCTTGGCTCCGCCCTCGGGCTTCGGCTTGGCTTCCTTCTTCTCTTTTTTTTCTTTCTCGTCGGCCATCAGCGCACTCTCGGAATGGATTCACCGCACCGCGCGCAGTAGCGCTCGCGCTTCCCGTCGGCCCCCGGCTTCACGGTCACCCGCACGCCGGTCTGGCACTTCGCACAAAGGTGCATCACGTTCGACATCCGGACCGGGGCCTCGCGCTCGAGGATCCCGCCCTGGCGGCCGGTGCCGCGCGCCTTGGTGTGGCGCTTAACGAAGTTGACCTTCTCGACGATCACGCGTTCCTTCTCGCGCTCCACCTTGAGGATCTTCCCCGACTTGCCCCGGTCGTCGCCCGCGATGACCACCACTTGATCGTTCTTTCGAAAGTTCGGCATGGTTTCCCTCAAATCACTTCCGGAGCCAAGGACACGATCTTCATGAACTCGCGCTCCCGAAGCTCCCGTGCCACGGGGCCGAAGATGCGGGTCCCCTTGGGCTCTTTCTGGTCGTCGATGAGCACGGCGGCATTCTGGTCGAACCGGATGTACGAGCCGTCCTTGCGTCGGACTTCCTTCACGGTCCGGATCAAAACCGCCTTGTGCACTTCACCCTTCTTCACGCCGGCGCCGGGGATCGCGTCCTGAATCGACACGACGATGACGTCGCCCAGCATGCCGTAGCGTTTCCGCGTGCCGCCCAGGACCTTCACCACCCGCGCGACGCGTGCGCCGGAGTTGTCCGAGATGGCGATGATGCTGCGTGGCTGAACCATGGTTTCTCCCCGTTCCCCCTCGTCCTCAGCGCTCCGCGCGCCGGACGAAATCGAGGAGCCGCCAGCGCTTCTGCTTGCTCAAGGGGCGCGTCTCCATGAAGCGGATCACGTCGCCCACCTTGCACTCGTCCTTCTCGTCGTGGACCTTGAACCGGCTCCGCCGGCGGACGTACTTGCCGTACTCCGGGTGCTTCACCAGCATCTCGATCGTGACGACCACCGTCTTCTGCATGGCGTCGCTCACGACCGTTCCGGTCATGACCTTCCGCCTGCCGCGGGATTCGGCCTTCTCTTGGATCACGCTTTGGCCTCTCCGTGACCGGCGAGCTTGCGAATGCCCTTCCGGTGCTCCGTCAAAATGGTATTGAGCCGCGCGATGTCGCGCCGGCGCTCGCGCAGAAGGAGCGGATTCGTCGCCTGCCGCACCATGTTCCGGAAGCGCAGGTTGAAAATCTCCTCCTTCAGTTCTCCGATCTTGGTGAGGATCTCGTCCTCGTTCATCTCACGGATCTTCTCTGCTTTCAGATCGCGCATCTCAGCTCCCCGGGCGGTCGTGCCGCTCGACGAACTTCGTCTTGATCGGCAGCTTGCTCGCTCCAAGTTTCATCGCCTCTTTGGCGAGCTTGGTCTCGATTCCTTCCAGCTCGAACAGGATCCGGCCCGGCTTGACGACCGCCACCCAGAATTCCGGCGATCCCTTGCCCTTGCCCATGCGGGTCTCGGCGGGCTTCACCGTGACCGGCTTGTCCGGAAAGATCCGGATCCACATCTTCCCGCCGCGCTTGATGTAGCGCGTGATCGCGACGCGCGCTGCCTCGATCTGGCGATTCGTGATCCACGCCGCTTCCATGGCCTGCAGGCCGTATTCGCCGAATGCCACGGTCGCGCCGGTGTAGGCCTTGCCCTTGCGGCGGCCGCGCATCTGCTTCCTGTGCTTGACGCGCTTCGGTACGAGCATTCCCGCGCCCCGTTAGGAGGTCCGGCCCGACTGGCCGGCGGCCGTTTCCGCCGCGACCTTCGGATCCAGGATCTCGCCCTTGAAGATCCACACCTTCACGCCGACCGCCCCGTAGATGGTCCGGGCGGTGGAGCGCGCGAAATCGATGTCGGCCCGCAGCGTGTGAAGCGGCACGCGCCCGTCGCGGTAGGACTCGGTGCGAGCCATTTCCGCGCCGCCGAGGCGTCCCGAGCACACGATGCGCACGCCGCCGGCGCCCGCCCGCATGGTCGAGGCGATCGCCTTCTTCATGGCGCGGCGGAACGAGACGCGCTGCTCCAGCTGCCGCGCGACGTGCTCGCCCACCAGCGTGGCGTCCGTGTCGGGCTTCTTCACCTCGTCGATGTTGATGAAGATCTCCTTCTTCGACGTCAGGTGCTGCAGCTCGTCACGGAGCTGATCCACCTGCTGCCCGCGGCGGCCGATGACCAGGCCGGGCCGCGCCGTGGAGATGTTGATCGTCACCTTCGAGGCCGTGCGCGAAATGATGATGCGCGACACGCCCGCCTGCGAGAGCCGCTTCTTCAAGTAGCGGCGGATGACGATGTCTTCCTTCAACAGGGCCGGGTAGTCCTTGCGCGCGAACCAGCGCGAATCCCACGTCCGGACGATGCCGAGCCTCATTCCGATCGGATTTGTTTTCTGCCCCACGGGTTACGCCTCCTTCGACTTCGACTTGGCCGCGGTCTTCTTCTTCGCGGCCGGCTTTGCGGCGCGGGCGGCCGGCTTGGCCTCCGC